>Ga0209174_10000512_pt1 | contig 29205 bp, 25 predicted proteins | sample JI91814BDNA_FD_187505 | JGI IMG/M metagenome (GOLD analysis project Ga0209174, IMG submission 187505) | Wastewater effluent complex algal communities from Wisconsin, to seasonally profile nutrient transformation and Carbon sequestration -... | ecosystem: Engineered > WWTP > Effluent > Algae...
GAGCGGAACTCAAGAACGTGGAACAACAGCGAGATCAGGCTAATCGAGCCATTACGACAACACTCTTTACCAAAGCCGTTGCACCTCGAACTATTCGAGTGTTAGCCCGCGGCAACTGGATGGACGAATCGGGACCTGTCGTAGAACCAGGCTTTCCGGAAGTACTTCCGAAGTTATCTCGCCCTCAACGCTTGAGTCGTCTTGATCTGGCGCAGTGGCTAACATCACCCGACCATCCACTCACCTCTCGCGTTGTCGTGAATCGACTCTGGAAACTTTTCTATGGTGCGGGCTTATCGCGCAAGAGCGATGACCTCGGATCACAAGGCGAATGGCCCAGTCATCCGGAACTTCTTGATTGGCTAGCCAGTCGGCTGATGGACTCGCAATGGGACATGAAGAAAATGGTTCGTTTGATGGTCACCAGTCGCACGTATCGCCAAGCATCGAACGTGCCTGCGGAACAATGGCAACGCGATCCAGACAATCGCTTGTTCGCACGTCAAAGCCGCCATCGTTTGGATGCCGAAATGATCCGCGATAACGCGATGGCTAGCAGCGGCCTGCTGGTCCCAACCATTGGAGGCAAGAGCGTATTCCCTTATCAGCCGCCGGGCTATTGGGCTTATCTCAACTTCCCTCAACGCGAATGGCAGAACAGCAACGGGGATGGACTTTATCGCCGTGGACTATACACCCATTGGCAAAGACAATATCTACATCCGTCGCTCGTTACCTTTGACGCCCCAAGTCGCGAAGAATGCACGGCAGATCGTCCTCGTTCCAACACCCCTCTTCAATCGCTGGTACTGCTGAATGATCCGACTTATGTAGAAGCGGCCCGCGCCCTAGCTCAACAACTGCTTAAGGAAGCAGGCACGGATAATGACGGACGCTTAACGTGGCTCTTCAATCGAGTCCTGCAACGCTCTGTGCGTCCAGAAGAGCGAGATGTATTAGTGTTGCTCATCGAAAAAACGAAAAACGAATATGAGCAAAATCCAGGCGACGTCGAGGCGTTGCTAAAAGTGGGACAGTATGGAGTGCCCACGGAAATCAATACGAAAGAACTTGCGGTTTGGACGAATGTTTGCCGCGTGATCTTCAACCTGTCGGAAACTATCACTCGTCCATAATTGCACACCCACAGCCAGCGGTTAGCGCTCGGAGCTTTCACATGTTACCTCAATCTATTGCTCGCAGATCGTTCCTATTGAACTCGGGCGTCAGTCTGGGTTCTATGGCCTTGTCCTCATTGCTGAAGCCGCAATCGGCGTATGCCGCTGATTCAGCCAAATCGCCTGATGGCAATTGGAGGGGCGTCGTTCAACCATTGCATCATCCACCCAAAGCCAAACGCATCATCTGGCTCTATATGGCTGGTGGAATGAGCCATCTCGACACCTTCGACCACAAGCCCAAACTCACCGAACTGCATGGGCAACCGATGCCAGAGTCGATTACGAAGGGACAGCAGATCGCTCAATTACAGGGAGCAAAACTCAATTGTTTTGCCCCTCAACATCCTTTTCAAAAGTGGGGACAATCGGGGCAAGAGTTCAGTACGATTTGGCCTAACCTTGGAGCCAAATGCGCCGATGAAATGTGCATCGTGCGAAGTGTGTTCACTGAAGCCATCAATCACGATCCCGCCCATACCTTCATGAACACCGGCTCGATGATTGCTGGCCGACCAGCCATGGGATCTTGGTTGCTCTACGGATTGGGAAGCGAAGCGGCCAGCTTACCTGGATTCGTCGTGATGGTTTCCACGGGTAAGTACGGACAGAAACAACCCATCGCCGCCCGCCAATGGCATTCGGGCTTTCTCCCTGGAAAATTCCAAGGTGTAGAATTCCGCAGCGTGGGCGATCCTGTCATGTATGTACGCAACCCGGCAGGTGTAACAACGTCTCAACAACGGAATGTTGTCGATGCGATCAATCAACTCAATCGCCTCGAAGAACAGCAGATCTTTGATCCTGAAATCAGTACGCGAATCAGCCAATATGAACTAGCCTTTAACATGCAACAAAGTGTTCCCGAGTTGATGGATATCAGTAAAGAACCTCAATCAGTCCTCGACCTCTACGGAACGAAAGGTGGAGATGGCTCGTTTGCATCCAATTGCCTACTGGCTCGCAGATTAGCTGAACGAGGCGTTCGCTTCATTCAACTTTATCATCGCGATTGGGATCATCATGGCGCGGTCAAGTCGCATATCGCTGGTACAGCTGCAGAAGTGGATCAAGGTGCCGCCGCGTTGATCGAAGATTTGCGACAACGCGATATGCTCAAAGATACCATCATCGTTTTCGGTTCAGAATTCGGACGCACTCCGATGGCACAGGGCGACGGACGCGATCACCATCTCGCTGGCTTCACAATGTGGTTCGCCGGGGGAGGTTTCAAGCCAGGTTATAGCTATGGAGCGACCGACGAGTTTGGATATCACGCAGTGGATAAACGCGCATCGGTGCACGACATCCACGCGACACTTCTACACTTGCTCGGCATTGATCACCAACGCTTTACCTTCAAATCGCAGGGATTGGACAATCGCTTAACGGGCGTTGAACCCGCTCAAGTTATCACCGATCTCTTGGCCTAAGTGCCATTACTGAAGAGTGGCCGCGATGTTCGCTTTAGTAACCGGTTGAATAACACCTTTTTCAGTAATCAAGGCGGTAATTAACTCAGCCGGGGTCACGTCGAAGGCTGGGTTATAGGTCGGTACACCGACGGGCGCGATTCGCTTACCGAATGGTTCAGTAATCTCTTCGGCAGAACGCTGCTCGATAGGAATATCGGCCCCACTTTCCATTTTGAAATCGAATGTACTGCTGGGTGCAGCTACGTAAAATGGGATTCGATGGTATTGTGCCAAAATCGCCAATCCATAACTTCCAATTTTGTTGGCCGCATCACCGCGGGATGTTATTCGATCGGCGCCGATGATAACGGCCTGGACTTTTCCTTCACGCATGACTTGTGCGGCCATTGAATCGGTGATCAACGTGACAGGCACACCATGTTGCATCAACTCCCAGGCAGTTAGCCGAGCGCCTTGTAGCAATGGTCGGGTTTCATCCGCATAGACGTTGATCTTTTTCCCTTGATCATGAGCGGTAAACAAAACCGATAACGCGGTTCCATATTCGCTGGTGGCCAAACCACCTGTGTTGCAATGCGTTAAAACTCCACCATCGGTTAACAACTCCGCTCCGGCTCGACCAATAGCGTGACACATCGCTATATCTTCGGCGTGGATTGCGCGTGCTTCGGCCAATAATTCTTGGGCGGCGACTTCAGTTGCACACCCATCGAGCGACTTTAGTTTTCGCTCCATGCGCTGCAAGGCCCAAAAAAGATTGACCGCCGTTGGTCGGCTGGTCGCCAAATAATCAATGGACTCTTGGGCCGATTTGTAAAACTGCCCCCAGTTCCATTGACCAGTAATCGATTCACGCACAGCCACGCACACGCCATATGCCGCTGCGATACCAATGGCAGGTGCTCCGCGAACTCGCAATTGCTTTATGGCTTCCCAAACGGTTGGCACATCCAGACAATCTAGGAAGGTGCATTCGCCCGGCAATTTCGTTTGATCGAGCAAGACCAAACAACCATCAACATTCCCACGCCACGCTACGGATTTCGGAGCCGTATTTGTCATCTGTTATTTCTCGAACAAGATTTCTCAGATCGATGAAACCATCGATCGCTAATTCATTTCGTTTGAAGCCCCAAACAGTAGCAGCCAACTCTTATCGAATTGGCCGCTCGAAGTAGTTTCCAATAACCAAGCTCGAATCAAGGGCTTAAGACAGCGATTCAACTGGGCAATAAGGGAGATCAAAGGTCTGAGCGACCGCTTCGTTGGTTACATGCCCTCGAACAATGTTGGCGGCTGCCGCCAACGGCTTGCTCGTCTTGAGCGCCTTATCGGTTCCCTTATCGGCCAATTGCAGAACCCAAGGCAAGGTCACGTTGCACAGAGCAAACGTACTGGTTCGACCTACTGCACCTGGCATATTGGTAACACAATAGTGCACCACATCTTCAACACTGTAGGTCGGGTTGCGATGCGTGGTGGGACGACTTGTTTCGATGCAACCACCTTGGTCAATCGCCACGTCGATAATAACACTCCCCGGTTTCATTAAACGCAAATCGCTGTGCTGAACCAAATGGGGAGCTTTGGCACCTGGAATCAAAACCGCTCCAATCACAAGATCAGCCAAACGCAACTGATCGCGAATCGTATGACGGTCGCTGAACAAGCAGTTCACGTTCGGTGGCATCGTGTCATCAAGGTATCGCAACCGATCCAGGTTGACGTCCAAGATGGCGACATCCGCTTGAAAGCCAGCAGCAATCTTCGCTGCGTTTGCACCTACCACGCCGCCGCCGAGAATGGTGATGTGAGCTGGGGCTACCCCCGGTACACCGCCTAACAAAATACCACGACCTTGTTGGGGTCGCTCCAAGAACTTGGCACCTTCTTGAATACTCATACGACCGGCTACTTCGCTCATCGGTGTGAGCAACGACAATCGTCCATGAGCATCCGTCAACGTTTCGTACGCCAAGCAGACAGCCTTGCGTTGAATCATCGCTTCGGTCAGCGGTCGGCTGGCAGCAAAGTGGAAGTAAGTGAACAGAGTTTGACCTTCACGAAGCAGTGGCCATTCACTCGGTAGTGGCTCTTTGACTTTAACCACCATTTCGGCTTGGGAATAAACATCTTCAATCGTACCAACCATTTTGGCGCCGGCTTGAAGATAGGCGTGATCGGCCAAACCAGAACCTAATCCAGCTCCGGCCTGCATAACGACCGTATGGCCGCGTTGCACCAATTCCTCAACCCCAACAGGAAGCATGGCTACGCGGTATTCGTCATCTTTGATTTCGCAAGGGACGCCAACAATCATATTCTTTCCTTTTCGATCGCTCTGGATGCACTTTTTCGTAAGTGCGATCGCGAAATATACCCACCACAATTTCCCTACCTTCGAGAAAGCGTAGGCGCAAAGCGGCAAACCATCAAGCTAGGTGGCGGGGTTTATTTCGGACTGTTTATTTCGGACTTCGAATCTGATAAGGTACTCGTTGCGATATTCCCTCCCCGCCACTCCTCGTGTTGTAGCTCGTTTCACCCTATGTCGACGCCCAATTCCAACGAGAATTCAGCCTCTCGTTCCGACACCGTTTCGGTGATCAAAGAACCACCTAATTCACGTTTAGGCATCCTACTCCAACTTGGTCCAGGTCTCATCATCGCTGCCTCGATCGTCGGCTCTGGGGAATTGATCGCCACCACGCGAACCGGGGCCCAAGCTGGCTTTTCACTTCTGTGGCTGATCGTGATCGGCTGCGTTATTAAAGTTTTTGCGCAAATCGAAATCGGCAAATATGCGCTGACCAGTGGTCTACCAACCCTCTCCGCACTCGACAAAGTTCCAGGGCCGCGTCTCGGTAAACGGGGTAATTGGCTGGTGTGGTATTGGTTCTTTATGTGGTTCGCCAGTATCGGGCAATTGGGTGGAATCGTGGGAGGTGTGGGCCAGTCGATGGCATTGTCGCTCCCCGTTACCACTCAAGGCAAACAATACAACGACGTCCAAGATATGCGAACCAAATTGACCATCCAGCAAGTTATAAATGACCACCTCGCCAAGGAACACGCCCAGAACCAAACGACCGATACGGCGGAATCCGAACTGGCGGCTGAACTGCAAAAATCGCAAGTTACCCCAGAACAGGTCGACGAGGCAGTGAAAGCCTACCAAGACAAATACCCCAAGCGCAAGGCTGGAGCACTTCCCGACGAATTAGCCGAACCGATGGATGACCGCTTATGGGCCATTCCATTCGCCGTGGTTACTTCATTCCTGCTGGTATGGGGACGATTTAACGTGGTACTCATTATCGCAACCGCGTTGGTCGCCGGTTTCACGTTCATCACTGTCGGCAATGTACTAGCGTTACAGGGTGAACCTGCTTGGCGAATCACTCTCGCCAATATCATCGATGGACTTAGTTTCCGATTGCCACCTGACTCCCCAAAAGGGAGTGGCTTAGCGATCGGCTTAGCGACCATCGGCATTATCGGAGTAGGTGCGGCAGAGTTGATCCAATATCCGTACTGGTGCCTAGAGAAAGGTTACGCCAAATGGACGGGCCGCGATGATGGTTCTTCACAATGGGTTCAGCGGGCTCGAGGCTGGATGAAAGTGATGCATGCCGATGCCTGGGCATCGATGGTGATCTACACGGTGGCCACAATCGCCTTCTACTTGCTCGGAGCAGCCATTCTTCATCGCTGCGGCTTAGCACCTACGGGCAACAGCCTTATTCGCACTCTTGCAGTTATGTACCAACCGGTATTTTCAAGCGCCGCTCCAGCACTCTTTCTAATCGGTGCGTTTTCGGTTCTATACTCGACCTTCTATGTAGCTAATGCCTCCCATGCTCGCACTTTTGCCGATGGCTTGTGCGTTATTGGACTGCTCGAAAACAACGAACAAAAACGCGATCGGGCCGTTCGCTACCTCTGCGGACTATTCCCCATACTTTGCTTAGCCGTATACTGGATGATGCCAGAACCAGGTCGCTTGGTGGAATTCAGCGGTATGGTTCAAGCCATCATGTTACCGATGTTATGTTTCGCTGCACTTTATTTTCGCTATCGCCATTGTCATCCAGATCTTCGCCCAAGCCTCTATTGGGACATCGGATTGTGGACTTCAACGGTCGTGATGCTCATTATTGGTGTGTGGACTTTCCAGACTAACTTGATTGCCTTGTGGAAAGCGATCGTTGGTTAACATTCCTCTTGCTCCATTGTTTTTTGCATGAAGCTTATTCTGGCCATCATACAACCTACGAAACTGCGAGCCGTGCGTGATGCGTTAACCGCCATTGGTGTCGATCGCATGACGGTTTGCGATGCGCAAGGGTATGGCAGACAGCGCGGCCAGTCGGCGACTTACCGTGGCGTGGAATACAAGACGAATCTCCTGCGTAAAATCGCGCTCGAGATTTTTGTCAACGACGACTATCTGGAACGAACGGTCACCGCCCTAGAGGCGGCGGCCCGCACCGGTTCAGAAGGAAACATCGGCGACGGTAAGATCTTTATCCTGCCAGCCGTCGAAGCGATAACGATCGACGAAAATGTTCGCGGTCCTTCAGCTATTTAGTGTCACGAGAGCATTTGCTTCATGAGCCAATCAACACCCTATGTCGTAATCCTTGCCAAGAACCTGGCGACCTACTCGCAGATTCAACATGCTGCACAATCGCAAGGCTTCTCTGTGTTGTGGGGCCAAAACATCGCTATAACCTTGCCCCGAATACCGGCCGACGCCAAGGTAGAGTTTTTGGTGGTGGACTTAAGCGACGACCGCTATGACTGTGCTGAAATCAAAAGCCTGGTCTCCGAAAAACATCCGCATACTAAATTGATCGCTTTCGGTCCCCACGTCCATGAAACCCGTTTGAGCAAAGCGACCGAAGCAGGCTTTGACCAAGTCATGCCACGCAGCCGATTCTTTCATATCCTTGGCGAGCTATTCACGACGCCCTAGAAGTAAAAGCTATTTCGCTTTCAGTCGCTGTATCGATATTAGCCCGCATACGTTTTCTCGCAGCTCGTCGCTAGTACTCAGCGCAGCGGTGATCGTCATTTTCATCGAATTACGAAGTACGACGACGAAGTACGAATTACGAAGTAAGAGCTACGAACTCAGCCGCGATATGTATCCGCAGAACGAGCATTTCCCGCATCACAACGCTACGGCTTCAGCACAATCTTCCCCCCCAAGGTTCCTTCCTTTCGCACGGTGTTCGCTTCCTGCAAAGCATGAGTGGTAGCAGCTTCGCTCAACGGCAACACGCGATCGATACAAGCCTTGAGGGCGCCAGAGGATAACCATTGATTGATCTGGCGGGCAGCGACAGCTTGGGTAGCCGCAGATGCCTTAAACATCGCGAAACCGTGCAAACTGCAGCCTTTGACATAGAAAGGTCCGACAGGGAAGGGGGGACGAGCATCGCGTCCCGCCATCAAGATCATGCGAGCGCAAGGCGCCATTGCAGCCACAGCCGCATCGAAATCAGGCTCACGCAATGTTTCCCAAAAGACATCGACACCTTGTGGAGCGAGACGAGCCAGCTCTTGAGCCCAATCACATGATCGATACTCAATCACATGATCTGCTCCAAGCTGACGACAACGTTCAGCTTTATCTGCGGAACCTGCGGTTGTAATCACTGTGGCACCTGCAGCGCGTGCCATCTGCAACACCATGGCACCTACCCCACCCGTTCCACCGCGCACAAAAATCGTTTCACCCGACTTCAAGCGGCCATGTTCAAAGAGCCCCAAATGAGCCGTGATGCCTACCAGTGCACATGCGGCAGCCGCTTCGTCAGTGACATTGTCGGGCGTTTCATAGAGCCATTGTGGATCGACGGCAGCTAGTTCGGCAAAGGTTCCTTGACGTCCAAGCAACCCCTGATTGCTTCCCCAAACACGCGTACCGACCTTCCAATCTTTGACGTCACTTCCCACCTGCGTGATGATGCCAGCCAGATCGCAACCAATAATAAAGGGCTGAGGTAGCGGCCAATAGTTCGCTCCATTGCGAATATACGTATCGATGGGATTTACCGACACGGCCTGGACCTTTACCAGGACTTCATGTGGCTTGAGCGTTGGAGCTGGCAGGTCTCCGTACTGAATCACATCTGGAGAACCTGTTTTCTCGATATATGCAGCTTTCATACCGTTCATTCCCGTTTGCTTCGGAGTTGTTTTATCCAGCGTTACTGTTCGGGCGAACGGCGTCCTCCATCACGCATACCATCCTCGACAATTCGAGAGCGATATTTGCGAGTTAAGGCGGTCTTCGCTTCGCCCGGTGTCATCCAATCATAAATCTCGCGTTCTGTATCCGAAAACGTATCATACATATCTGCGAGTTCCTTAAAATCGGGGTCTTTCAATCTTCCCCGTGCCATGGCTGCAAAAATCCACTGGGTTAACGTAAAGTCGATTTCCGATTCATTGGCATCATCCAGAATTTCGTTGGCCTGATCGCTCAAATAATTCCTGAGCTTATTGATCTCACTGGTATCAAGTGGACTGCCACCTGTTTCCATGCGACGACGGAAGAGCCCCTGAACGACAATTCGCAATTCGTCGCCTGGCCGCAGGCCCTCATTGGGTCCACGTACCATGAGCCAATCGGGGCGTTCCCACAATAAGTCGCGTGCCCATTGGCGAAAAGCTTCTTTGTCCTGGTCCGTCATGTTCTGGGCCAAGTTGGCAACTCGCTTGCGTTGGATCACACCTTGTAAGCCTTCAATGCGCTGATCCATAGGTTTATCCAGCAACTTGGCCCGCTCGTTGGTTGTTAACGAACGCAGTAAATTGATGTAGGCTCGGACCAAATCAGTGGCCTGAACGGGATCCTCAGAAGCTGCGATTTTTTGATGCACCGTTCGCAGTTTCTCTTGCTCATTCTCAGGCAAGCGATCGAAATGCGATTTCACATCCGCAAGCTCCTGCAAACGTTCTGGAGTACTCTGGGCTAACCAAGCTTCGCGAGCATCGGAATCCATCGGAACCCGGACGCGATTGACGTCCGATTCCTTCAAGAAAATTTCGAGATTCTTGAGTTTGGGCAGTTCGGAAAGAATATCAACGGAATCGAGTTCACGGAAAACTTGAAAGTTGGCCAGCACGGGAAGATCGCGCAGCAAATTGTTTCGTTCGCGTTGAACATGGAAGTTGGCCAACAACAATCCCCCCAACACACCGACCAGCACGGTGCCTAACGATAACAGCCACCAGCTTGTGCGACGTTTCTTTTGCTGTGTCCTGATATCGAGCGCCACCAACTCCATCGTCGTCTGAGTCAGTTTGATATCGGCAGGTGTTTGTGGCAATTCATCGAGCATGTTCCAAGTGGAACGCATCGATTCTAATTGATTTTTTAGTTTGGGGTCACTTGCCAAGCGTTGTTGCAATTGGGCATTTTCTTCAGCTGTCAGTTCACCATCCAGAAAAGCGGTGAGCAATTCTTGATCGGAGTCGCTGTGGTCGTCGACCACCCAATGCTCTTGTGTATCATCGACGTCCTTCATTTGGCTCCTCCACTCTCTTCGCCAGGCGGCTGTGCCCCATGTTCCATATAGGGCTGTAGGATCTGCCTAAGGTTCTCGCGCGAACGGCTTAAGAGGGAGCGAACCGCTTTGGTCGTCATCCCCATCGTGTCGGCGATTTCTTGATAACTTAGGCCTTCAAATTTCGAAAGTAACAACGCCATCCGCTGCCTCTCAGAAAGCGAATTGAGAGCTTGGCGGACCATTTCTGCTCGCTCCGTTCCCTCCAAGCGGCGAACGGGCATCGCAGAACTCGAAGCGACTGCCAGCTGATCCATCGCCGGTATCGCTTGTTGCGAACCGGAGAAATCAACCATTTGATATTCACGTCGTCGCGACCGATCGCGCACCGCATTGGATGCGACATTGTTCGCGATACGAAAGATCCATGTCGAAAACTTGGCGCCCGGCACATACGTCTTGCGAGCGCGATACACCCGCAAAAACACATCCTGTACCAAATCGTCGGCTGTGTCTCGCTCACCGACCAAATGCTGCAAGATACGCTGCAACCTGGGTTGATAGTTCATTACCAACTCGGCGAACGCTTCAGCATCGTCGTCGCGCACTCTGAGCATGAGTTGCACATCCGGATCATCTTCCGGAAGCGAACCAGACCCAACACTTGGTTCCAAGACCTACCCCCATTTCAAGCGGCGAAGTAACTCCAGTACCTCATGCCGATCACCAGTGTAAGCCCTCGGAGAGCCCATTTCCAACTCCCCGCCGCACATCGCTAAGCGGGACGTTGAATAAACCCCGCCACTCTCAGGCCGTCCCGCGAAAAGGGCGCAAAAATCGACTCGGTTTTGGTTACAATGTGAATATCTTCATTTTCGGGGATCTTGCTATCCCCGTGAAGCGTCGAAATCGTCGCTACAATGGGGTGATTTCCACAATTCAACCACACACCTACAGACCACCTTACCCAAAAGAAGTAAGTTAAGTTTCAGGAAGATACAACGCAAGTCGGACAACAAAGGAAGGCAGTTGCCTAGGAATCCCCCTCTGATATGAGCGCCACGTTGACCGTCGTCATCGACGGAGAACCCGAAAAACAGTACATGCTCGACCCCGACCTAGAGTATCGGATCGGTCGTGGAAAGACGTGCCAAATTCCTTTAGGCGATCCATTGAGCTCTCGCGAACATGCAGCCGTGTTCCTAGACAATCGACAGTGGCATGTTCGCGATCTGGAGAGTCGAAACGGCACTTTTCTAGGTCCACAAAAAATTGACGACGCTGTCCTGGTGAATGGCTCGATCATCCGAATCGGTTCAACCGAACTTCACTTCACCTTGCTGCAAGACCTGATCGTTTTGGATGACAGTTCGCCAGCCACCGAAACGTTGATGCTTGACATCCCTGCACTCAATGAACCATTTCTGCGCGATCCGCGCCGCATGCTCAAAGATAAAAAACATGTCGAAGAGATTCTCGATCTCTATCAACTGAGCATTCAGTTGCTTCGCAGCGACAACCCAGATGAAGTTTCCGCATTGGCCTTAGAAGTTCTAGCTGGCAGAACTAAAGCGTCCGTCATTGGATTGCTGTGGCTCGATGATAACGGCGCGCTACAGCCACTGCGAGTTCTTCCCGATCAAGAATCGGGAAAGACCAAGCTGAGTCGTAAACTCACCGACATGGTGATTCGCAATCTACGAGCGGTGTGGTTCAAAGATCAGCGCGATCTTAAGGATGTTTCGCTCAAATCTTTTGCCGATGTCATTTGCGTACCCTTACTGCACGATGGTAAACCGCTGGGAGCCTTGCACCTTTACAGCGACCAAGAGCGTTTTAGCGAAGCGGATGTTGAGTTTTCAACGGCTGCTGCGCGGATTGTCAGCATGGCATTGGTAAGAGCTCGGCGGCAAGCGACTTTGTTGGCTCGCAATCAACAGCTCGTCGCCCGCAGCGCCGATTTTGATGAGCTGCTGGGTGAAAGCCCGCCGATGAAAACGCTTAAAGAGCGGATCGTTCGCGTGGCCGCCGCGAGTGGCTGCGTCTTGGTGCGCGGCGAAAGCGGTAGCGGTAAAGAACTCGTAGCCCGCGCTCTACATCGGGCTAGCCCGCGCGCCGATCGTCCCATGCTCAGCGTTAACTGTGCCGCCATTCCGGCTGAATTGATGGAAAGCCAGCTCTTTGGGCACAAAAAAGGGGCGTTTACAGGCGCAGACGCCGATCATCCCGGCTGGTTCCAGCAAGCTCATACAGGCACCCTGTTCTTGGATGAAGTGGGTGAATTAACGCTGGAAGGCCAAGCCAAGTTATTGCGAATTTTGGAAGGCCATCCCTTTCTGCCAGTGGGTTCCAAACAAGAAGTGCGTGTTGATGTTCGCGTCATCGCAGCAACCAATCGCGATCTCAGCGAATTCGTCAAACAAAAGCGATTTCGCGAAGACCTCTTCTATCGTTTGAGCGTCTTCGAGCTGATGATTCCACCTTTGCGCGATCGCGGTGCCGATATCGAAAAACTGGTGGACCATTTCTTCGACCATTTCCGTCGCCTACATGGCCGACAACGCTTGCAGCTTTCCGATGAAGCCAAACAAGTCCTGCTGAAGTATCGCTGGCCAGGGAACGTCCGCCAACTGCGAAACGTCATTGACTCGGCTGTTGTTATGGCTGCCGATGATCAAATCCGCCCTGCGGAACTTGGCTTGCGTGAAGCCAGCAGTGAGCCACTGGAAACGCTACGACTTGATCTGTGGGAAAAGAAACTGATCCAAGAAGCTCTACAACGCGCCGGCGGTAAAGTTCCGGAAGCTGCCAATCTACTTGGACTCAGTCGAGCCACGCTGTATCGGAAGCTTGACGAATATCAGATCGAACGACCATAACAGAATGGGCGCTCACCTCGCCGTGTGAGTCTCATGCTTTATGCAGCTCGAATCAAGCAACTCAGCAGCACGAATTCCAAGTGGGATTGGAACCGTTGGTATCACGGCGGCGTGGACCGGCAACTTCAGGCCCAAGATGCTGAATTCGGTTTTCGCCATCCACAAACACAACCTTCGGATCGACTCCTTGGCTATCGACCACATCATTGGTCACAAATCCATAGGTGGCGATAATGATCAGATCGCCTGGCCGCACCAAATGGGCCGCAGCTCCGTTAACGCAAATGTCGCGAGAACCTTCTTCGCCCGTGATCGCATAAGTTTCCAATCGCGTCCCACGTGTCACATTCCAAACATGCACCGACTCGAACGGTGCGATATTGGCAGCTCGCATCAAATCGGGTGGAATCGTTAGACTACCTTCATAATCCAGATCCGCTTGAGTCACGGTAGCTCGGTGAATCTTGGATTTCAAAAACTTGCGAAACATGTCGCGATTTCCATGGAACAAAGCGATCGCCCAAGAGTTCGAACTATCCTGCGGCGAAACAAACCCCATAAACCACTAAACAAACGCTCATGCGATTCATAGATCAGTGAGCGAGGCTCGGGGGTTGTTTATCGTTCTTATTGTAACGTAAAGAACCCAACAGGGCGTGGCCTAATTGCGAAGTAAGTTCGCCAAAGCGGCCTCAAATTTGTGTCCAGCTTCCGCCAATTGCTCAGCTGTAACCGTAAGTGGTGGCAGAAAAACCATACGATTTCCTGCTGGCCCGGAAGGATGCAGCAGCAAGCCCTCTTTCAAGCATTCGGTCGCTAACAGCGAAACGGTTCGAGCGACATCACTTGCCGCTGAGTTTGCGGCCTTGGTGTTAGGCCAACAGCCGCGCCAATCGAGCACAGCCACAACACCCTGACCTTGAATTTCGACTGGCAAATTCCAGCGGGCTTGGATGCCCCGAAAAATCGCTCGCAACGCTTCGCCGATATCAGGTAACGTTGATTCGATTTCAGTCAGCCAGAGGAGCGCGGCCGAGCCAATCGCGCAGGCCAACGGATGAGCGGCAAAAGTTTCCGATTCGCTGCCGTTCGGTAAGCTGTCGATAAGTTCCGCTTTGCCAACGACAGCCGAAATAGGTACCAGTCCGCCACCGAGCGACTTTCCCAACACAACCAAATCGGGTCGCCAGCCTTGCGTGTGAGACGTCAAGCGGCCGCCACCTCGTCCCAATCCGACTTGTATTTCGTCAGCGATGATGAGGCCTCCGAATCGATGCGCCAAAGCTTGGAGTTCTTGAAAGAAAACATGCGGTGGCGCGATGTAGCCTCGAGCCCCCAGCATCGGTTCGATCAATACTGCGGACAGCGGCACATCACAGCGTGAAAGCTGATCTTCTATATGTTGCAACACATCATGCCAATCAACAACCTGAATCGAAGCGGCATCGGAAGGGTACGGGAATCGATAGATAGGGCCATTCCAAATTCCAGGCCACGGATAGTCGTCCGAAAAAGTTGCTGCATCCGAAAAAGGTTGAGTTGCTAAAGAACGCCCGTGATAACCAGACTCAAAACAGACAATCGCTCCTCGCTGATTGCGAAGTGCGATCTTCAACGCGGTCTCTACAGCCCGTGCACCGCTCACATTGAAGAGCACTTTTCCTAAACCGGCTTGCCACCCGAGAAAGGCCAACAACTCTTCCGCAAATTCGATCAAGGCCGTCGAAGGGAGTTGAGTTAATTGCGAGAGGCTCCGCATTTGGCGTTCGGCGGCCTCAATTAAGCGATCGGGTGTATGCCCAAAGTTGATCGCCGAATATCCGCAACGAAAATCGAGATACTTTTTTCCTTCGACATCAAAGAGATATACATGTTCGGCTGAAGCCCATACAGGCCCTGCTTGAGGATCATGGGGTCGGCCAAAGCAGCGCCCAACGGATTGAGTCAACCGTGTTTGCCAGGCTTGATTCTCAGCCACCCGACTTTCCCTGTCGACTCAAGAACCGCGATACGACATCGGGAATGATCTCTGCAGGAATAAATCGATCGAGATGCCGCTCTCCCCCTAACATGGCAATTTGTTTGATCAACGAACTCGACACGTGCACGAATTCTTCGTCGGCCATGAGGAATACCGTTTCGATTTCTGCATCGAGTTGTCGATTGGCCATCATCATGGTGAATTCACCAGCGATATCGGTGAGCGGTCGCACGCCACGGACCATCACGCGTGAGCCAAGTCGACGCACAAAATCAACAGCCAAGCCGTCGAACAATTCGATCTCGACATTGCTCCATTGACCAGTGACTCTCCGAATCAGATCCGCACGCTCAGACGGTTCAAACAGCGGCTCCTTTCCAGAATTGATGCCGATCCCAACCACTAAGCGCTCATAGAGTTTGGCAGCTCGCTCGATGATGTGCAGATGCCCCACCGTGACTGGATCGAATGACCCTGTGTAAACAGCGATCGCACTGGAAAGGGACTTACTCATGGAACAACTCACTTATGTTTCATGGCTATAGCTCGACAACCACGCCATCATAGTCAACAAACATCGAGAACCGTACAACAACCTTAGCCGTTTCACAGAATATCTCGTCAACCATTCGCTCAAGAAAAAAGGCCAGCGATTTGAGGCTTGGAAAGATGTCGATGCGATAAGTAATACACCACCATTTTCCCGATCGCGTAGATGATCATCATAACAATTCCAACGATCATGCCGACGGCCATCGAGGCAACCATTATTTGAAAGGCTTCGGTGGGAACGTCTTTTCCCATATCCTCCGGACTCAGTTGCATAAAGGCCGACATCGAGAATACTTGCTGCGTAATGCCAAGACCAACACGTAGCACCTCAGCCAGCAGGCCGATTTTGCAAGCTAAGCGACTGATATTCAAGCCCCAGTGCTTGCGGGACATTAATCCAAAAGCTCCCACAAGCAAGAGCACACTGAGCATTGCGTTGCCACCTGCAAAGATCAAGCCAGGGATGCGAAATGGGGCTTGCGCTTCTTGCATCTTTTGCATAACAACATTGTCCGCTTTATTCATTCCCCTAAACATATCTTCGAATACCAATGCCAGCACGGTCCCCAAACCACTTAGTAATCCGAGGAATCCAAAGATCAGAAACAGCACAAATATGATGGTGAGCCCCGTTGTTTGAACTGGAACAGCTCCAGGGTTTGGCCCCGCCTGCCACGATTGCGGATTCTGATAGGGGTTGGTTGGGGGAGCGAAGGGACTATTCGGTTCCATGTTGTAACTCGCTTTGCGTTGTGATTAGGTTGTAAGGGACAAGATCGATGAGATGAGACGATCAATATCTTGGTGGTTGTTATAGCCGTGAGTCGCAATTCGCAGACGCCCAAGGCGGCAACTCAGTACGACACCTTTATCGATACAATGCTGCCGAACTTTGTTAGGATCATGCTCACGCCATGAGAAAGAGATGATACCGCTTTGGTGCTCCGCTGCGTTGGGCCTGGTGAGAATCGCACCGGATTCTCGCAAACGTTCTTCAGCGTAACTGGCAACGTCGAGTACGGCCTCTTCCCATACTGTTGGCCCATATTTGTGACGCATTTGTTGCATCAACTGCAGGCTCGCATTCAATCCTGCAAAGCCTGCCATATTATGAGATCCACCTTCATATCGAGCGGCGTTGTCACGATACTTGAGCTCGGTGGCGGCAAACGAAAAACTCCCTTGCACGCTGTTCCAGCCCACACCTACCGGACGCAACTTGTCCAAGTTCGATTTGCGAACATAGAGAATACCTGCGCCTTCAGGCCCCAAGAGCCACTTGTGCCCATCGGCAATAACAAAATCGACGGGTGTTTCTTGAACATTAAGGTGATAGATTCCTAAGCCTTGGATTGCATCCAACGATAACAATACGCCTCGGCGATTGAGCTCGACGGCAAGTTGATGAACGTTAAGCCGATAACCGCTGGCGAATCCAACCCAACTGATAGCCACTAAACGGGTTGCAGGGGTGACCCGTTTTAGAATTTCGTCGACAGCTAATTCACCATCCGCAGGTGGATCATAAATCTGAACCTCAACACCTTGGCTGGCGAGTTGTTTCCATGGAAGAAGATTGGAGGGAAACTCGTTGCCAACTACGAGGACCGCATCACCCGTTTTCCAGGGAAAGCCGGCGGCAATAAAGTGGATACCTAGCGTCGTGTTAGGGACCAATGCGATTTCGTCGGGGGCAGCCCTCAACAAGTCCGCTGCATTTTGTCGACAGGCGGCCAAATTCGCAGCCCACTGCAGCCACGGAACATCCCCTTCGTGAACTGCCTGGTCCAACCATTTCTGAATCGCAGCACCACTGGGCGAGGGGAGGGGAGCAACTGCGGCGTGGTCCAGGTAGGCAAATCGATTACAGACGGGCATCCAAGAGCGGAATTCGGCCCGAAATTCGGCGAGTTTTTCTGGTCCTAGCATCCGATTTTCTAACCCCAAAATTTGGCCCATAGGCGATTTGGCCCGATTTTTGGGCCAAATAGTCGGGGAAAACGTCAGAAATCCCCCCGAAAACTCGCCACTTTAGAGAAATTCTACGCAGAATGAAATGGCTAGGTGACACCAAGCGATCTTGAACTATACTGATGCCAGTGGCCTTAATGGCATAGGTCATCAACGCGACGAGCATCCGAGGTAGTAGATGCCAAAGGTATTTTGTCTGATCGGACTGGGAGTAGCAGCTCTCATCCTTGTTATCTTTATTGCCGACCTCCTCTTTGGGTTGCTCGGTATGAAGAACCTTGCGCCATTTTATATGGCTAGTATGTTGATGGATATTATGTTCATCATCAGCGCTGGCGTTCTGGCCTTTCTCAGCTGGGCCACCTACAAAGAACAAAAGTAGTTTATTGCCACTTTTGCTACCCATCTTCCTGCCAAAGGCATAATCCCTCCGGGCGTGCGTTTTCGCTATCACTTAAAGGCGGTACGATTACCAAGATCAAACTTGATCTTCGTCACAAAGGATTCGCAATTTGTCCGGCAATACTTCTGAAGCTCTCTGGCAACACCAGAAAAAAACAATTGGGGAGCTAGAGTGCAACCTGGTTGTACCGACTCGAGATAAAGCCACGCATCTCATCACGATATGCCATGGCTTTGGTGCCCCGGGCGATGATATGCTCGGCTTGGTCCCATGGTTCCTGGAGGAGATGCCAGATCATTTACGTCACTTGAGACCCGCTTGGCTTATCCCGGCCGCTCCTTTGTCCCTTGAGGCCGAAGGATTTGGCGACGGACGAGCTTGGTGGCGATTGAGCATTCAAACGATGCTCGATTCATTCGCGGAAGGCCACTATGACATATTGCGGCACCATATTCCTGATGGCATCGATTCAGCTCGTCAAAAATTGACGGCCACGATCGAAGAGACATTACGCGAACTGGATCTACCTCATAGCAAGCTCGTGCTTGGAGGCTTCTCGCAAGGTGCTATGCTCTCAGTCGATACTGCGTTGCGAGGTTTAGCCGAAGCACCGGCAGGCCTCTGGCTTTTCTCTGGTACACTGATCTGCGAACCACAATGGAAACCACTCGCTGGGCGACTGCACCACAGCCAAATCGTGCAAAGCCACGGAACGCTTGATCCGATTTTACCGATGATAACGGGCAAATGGTTATGCGAGTTGCTCCGCGAAGGGGGAAACCATGTCGATTTCATCTCATTTGTCGGCCCGCATACAATTCCTCCAGAGTCTATCACCGCTTGTTGGAAATCTTTCGAGAAGTTGACGTAGAATTTACAGAACGCCTCCTTTGATGATTGGCTGCCCTTAATCTTTAGCTCGAGCTGCCCAATATGCACTTCACCCTTCCACGAAATCTCTGGCTCAGTTGCCTGTGGGCCTTTACCTGCGTGCTGTTGTTGGCCACCTCCAGTTCGGCCCATCATCCCTTTCATGTCGCGACCGCTGAAACGCGTTGGAATTTGGAAACCAAGAAATTGGAAGTCAGCATTCGTTGCCATCCTATCGATCTCGAGACCGCGTTGCGCCGCCGAACAGGCAAGAAGATCGATCTCGATACAACCGAAAATGTGGATCAACTTCTCACTGAATATCTTCGCGAAACGTTCCAATTACACCAAGGGCCACTTCCTGCACCAGCCCCTGGTCCAACGCCAGAGGCTGCGCTGACCACGCCCCAGGTTTCGACAGACGCTTCAGCCAAGGAAACCAAATCGGATTCACCTTCTGCTCCAGCAACCGCAACAAGCAACGCTACGGCAAAGACGACCGATTCGAAGTTGGCTAAACTTCATTGGGTCGGTAAAGAAATTGACATGAAATGGGCGTGGCTCTACCTTGAGCTCGAACCCGCCGACATCCAACAAGAGCTGCACATGACCAATACCATTTTGATGGATGTGCTTGACGATCAATCCAATACCGTGATTATCCGCTTGGGGACCCAGCGTCAATCGCTGATGTTTCATCAAAAGAAAAGGACACTCCCTTTTCCACGCCCCAGCGATTTCGCAAAGCAACCTGAATAAAGAATATGCGTGCCGAAATAATCTCCATCGGAGATGAACTTACCAGCGGACAACGACTCGACACCAACAGTCAATGGCTCGCTCAGCGACTAACAGACCTGGGCATTCATGTTCTCGCTCACTCGACCATCAGCGATGACATGGCCATTAACGTCGAGGCATTTCGTACCGCTGCGCGTCGAGCTGATATCATCCTCTGCACGGGCGGCCTTGGCCCCACCAAAGATGACTTAACTCGCGAGGCATTTTCATTGGCGTTTGACTTGCCGCTGGAAACCTACCCCGAAGCGCTCGCCCACATCGAAAAACTTTTTCAGGCCCGCCAGCGAGCCATGCCTGAACGCAATAAAGTTCAAGCGTTATTTCCTACCGGCAGTCGTATCATCCCCAATCCACATGGCACCGCCCCAGGCATTGACTTAACGGTCACCAATACAGAGCATTCCGCTCGCTTCTTTGCACTGCCGGGCGTCCCTGCCGAAATGCGACAAATGTGGGACGAAACCGTACAGCCTCGTTTACTATCCGAATGCGGAGCGGGCCAACGCCAAATTCGCTACGCAACGTTGAAGTGTTTCGGCATCGGTGAAAGCGAAGTCGAAGTACGCATGCCAGACCTCATCGCCCGCGATCGTATTCCGCGTGTCGGTATCACCGCAAGTCGCGCGACCATCACTTTGCGAATCGCTGCGGAAGGTGAATCGATTGAAGCATGCCAAGAAATGATGGCTCCAACCATTGCCGAAATTCGAGAACGACTCGGCGATATTGTCTATTCCGAAATCGATGAAGAACTTCCCGATACTCTATTCAAGATGCTGCAACAGCGAAACCAAACCGTGGCCACCGTCGAATATGGCGAAGCCGCCTTGCTGGGCCATTGGTTATCGCAAGCTCAGGATCGATATCGCGCAGAGAATTCGCGACACTGCTTTGTCGGCTCGGTCAGCTTTAGTGATTTAGCTCAAGCGACTCGCCATGGCGATGCTGGCGGAAGCACACTGGCGGTCCTGCATTCGGTAGCAGAATCATGGCATCAACAATTCGATTCCGATTGGATCGTCATAGTTGGTCCTTATCCCAAAGTCCACTCGACGATCGAGAATGTCGCGGCGGGCCACAAGAACTTGAGCGACCTTGCTCCCATTGATTTTGCCGTTTCACGACGCAACGGAGCAGCGATTGAAATCACTCACAAGCAAGTTGCCATGAGCGGCCACCCCGATGTGCTGAACTATCGAATTGCCAAAACGGCACTGGACCAGCTGCGTTATTCGCTCTTGTCGTCATCATCTTGAAGATCATTGGGGGCTCCCCCCAATGACCAATCGCGACGTTGACGACTGCTTGGAATCCCCATTTTCTTGCGATATTTGGTGATCGTACGCCGAGCGACATTTAAGCCGTGCCCAGCCAGAGCTTTCACCAAATCATCATCGCTCAGCGGGTTCTGCTTGTCTTCTTTATCGATGATTTCTTGAAGCTTGACGCGGATGGTGTCCCAGGCCACATCTTCGCCATCCTCGCTGCGAGTCCCCCCGACGAAAAAGCGTTTCAATGGCATGATACCGCGCGGAGTCTGAACCCATTTGTCATCGACAGCTCGCGATACCGTGGTAACGTGCACACCAACCTGGTCCGCGATCTGTTGCATCTTGAGCGGCTCAATCGCTTCTGGTCCCTGCTCCAAAAACTTGCGCTGATAATCGATGATCGCCTGCGAGACTTTTTGAAGCGTCGAACGACGTTGTTGAATCGCGTCGATCAACCATTGAGCTCCAACGACTTTCTTTTTGATAAACTCTTTTTCGGCAGCAGTTGCCTCACCACTCATCAACCGGCGTCGGTAGTACTCGCTGATTCGCAGCGTCGGTAAGCGATCATCTTCTAACTTCACCACATACTTACCATTTTCGTCGAGTTCAACGATGACATCGGGCGTCACCGATGGAACATACGTCTCCATAAATGCTCGCCCCGGCTTCGGATTGAGCAGATGAAGCTCTTGCTTGGCTTCTTGAATAGTCTCGATAGACAAGCCCGTCTTCTTTTGAATCAACGGCAAACGATTTTCAGCGAGATCTTCTAAATGATCTTCGATTAGACGTTTCATCTCATCGAAGTAATTCATTTCAGGACGCAGTTGATTTAACAAGCACTCGCGTAAATCGCGGGCAGCAATCCCTGGCGGATCTAAGGCCTGCACTACTCGCAGTGCTTCTTGTGCAATTTGAAAATCTTTATCGGTATGATCGGTTGGCAACAAGTCGCGCAGACTAGTGCGAAAGTAACCACCGTCACGCGCATCAAGGCTCGAAATAATTTTTTCCGCCATCACTTCCACTTGATCGTCGATATCAAGTTCGGCAAGTTGATGAAGCAGATAATCATTCAGCGATTCGGGACGGGCCACGGCGTTGGCCATCATGTCGAGATAGCGATCCCCATCCTCATCGATTCGGCCGCTCGATCGACGGAAATCATCAAAGGTGTTCGGCATTTCCTGGTCCATGTTAAACAAACGCTCAAAGTCGTCTGCATTGGACTGGTTATCCTGAACAACTAACTCGCGTTCCACATCGGATAAAGAAGTCGATCTTTCTTGATCCTCATCTTGGACATCCGGTAAAGCGGGATCCACATCTTGCTGTTCGAGCATAGGATTCTCGCTCAGCTCTTGGTCGATACGTTCCTGCAGCGCAGCGATGGGCATCTGTAAGATTTCCATCGATTGAATCATTCGCGGAGCCAAGGTTTGCTTCTGCAACTGCTTGGCTTCCATCCCGTATGATAAACGCATGCCCGTTCGTCCTTATGTATTTGACTGTTAGGAAAGATCGGTCTTCGCCTCGCAGATCCTGCGTCTCCGATCCCCAACCGCGTTTCCTCTATATTGTACCATTTTTTATGGCACAAGCGGAAAAATTCCGTTGCCCAAGACCGATACGGCACAACAATTGCACCTAGCGGGCCACTTGAGAGCGACTGTGAGCCAACAAAGGGAGTATTTCTGCCGGTTGTGAGCTAATTTCTTCCACGTGCGTTCGGATTGGGCGTGAAAAACCGCTCGTTTTTGGGGGGAATAAACCCCATTTTTTGAACTAGTCCGTACAGTCCAACGTATACCCGCCATTGTTGCTGGCCGATCGTAGCCAATGCTTCGATTGTGCGATATAACAATCGCTAATGTTCGATGCTTTCCCTTTTGTTCACTCCAGTTGAAGGTTTTTGTATGAACGTGTTTCGCGGCCTGCGCGCCCCGGTACTCCGTAAACTATTCGCGGGACTTCTGGTTTCCGCTCTCAGCATCACCGGTGCCGCTTCGCTCAGCGCGCAAGAAGAAGATGCTCTCTTGACCATCGGTTCGAAAGCTCCAGCCCTGGATGTCGAACATTGGGTTCAAAACGGCAACGGCAAGTTCAAGCCTGTTACCAAGTTTGAAAATGGCAAAGTTTATGTGGTTGAGTTCTGGGCCACCTGGTGTGGACCTTGCATCGCCAGCATGCCCCACTTGGCAGAAACCCAAAAGCAATACGCAGAAAAAGGCGTACAGCTGGTATCGATCAGTGACGAAGACCTGGAAACCGTTGAAGGTTTCTTGAAGCGTGAACTCACCGAAGCCGGTGAAGGCGAAGGCGAAAAGAAAGAAGACGCTCCTAAGACCTATCGCGACCTAACTTCCGTTTACTGCTTGACCACCGACCCAGATGGTTCGAGTCAAAAAGATTACATGGAAGCCGCGAAGCAGAATGGTATTCCAACCGCTTTCATCGTCGGCAAGTCCGGTGAAATCGAGTGGATCGGTCATCCCATGGAAATGGACGAACCTCTCAAGTCGGTCGTCGAAGACAAATGGGATCGCGCTGCTTACATCGCTGAATTCAAAGCCAAGCAAGAAGCACAGGCGCAGATGCAAAAGCTCTTCGCATTGCTGAATCGCGGCAAGATGGACGAAGCGACCAAAATGCTCGACGAGTTGATTGAGAAGACCAAAGATGCTCAAAGCAAGACTCAGTTCCAGATGATCAAACTGCAAGTCATGTTGCAGGATGAGAGCAAGAAGGAAGAAGTAGCTGCCTTCGCTAAAACCGTTCTCGACAGCGCTGCCGAAGATCCAATGATGATCAACCAGTTGTGCTGGGCTTTTGTGCAAATGACCGAACAAGGCCAGATCGACAACCCTGAATTGCTCAAGACCGCTTTGACCGCGACCGCCGCTGCGAGCGAAAAAGCAGAAGCAGAAAGCAAGGGAGCGATCCTAGATACCTTGGCTCACTTGTATCAGTTGACTGGCGACCTCGACAAAGCCATCGAGACTCAGAAGAAAGCAGTTGCTGCTTCTGGTGAAGAAATGAAGGCTGAACTCGAAGAGTTCCTCAAGAAGCTAGAAGAAGAAAAGGCTGGCAAGTAATTCGCTTGCCCGACCGAAAATTGGATTCCATCCGAAACGCCCGCTCCACAAAAGCGGGCGTTTTTTTGCGCGCTGTGGAGTATTCTCGTTTAACCCGTATGCCAAAGGCTAGGCCGCGTTGGACGTGCTGCAGCGTTGGGGCCGATCACGCTCAACGCTTTGCGAATTAGGAGAACCTCGCGCGCTGCGGAGACTCTACGCGATGGAAGTCGTAGCTCGCACGTCGTCATCGTCCTCGTCGCAACTCGCGACGCCATGCTAATTCCACTTAGCGCTGATGAGAATGGCCAGTCAAACGCGGCCTAGCCTTCGGCGTACGGGTTAAACGAGGCCCCTCTCTACTCACTCCTTACTACCATCTACTCTCTCGCGTTCCACTAGCGCTGATGAGAATGGCCAGTCAAACGCGGCCTAGCCTTCGGCGTACGGGTTAAACGAGGCCCCTCTCTACCCACTCCTTACTACCATCTACTCTCTCGCGCAGCGCGCTACGAGGGCCCTCTTGTAACAGCGTCCTAGAGCTTTTGGCGGCCGGTCAACGCATCGGCCAAGACTTCGCGGTTGGTATACTCCAAGATACTGCCGCTGGTCACTCCGCGAGCCAACCGCGTTTTCGACCGGATATTCGGCTAACTGGTTCGAGATATGCAGCGACGTTCCATCACCTTCCACATTTGGGTTCGTCGCCATAATCACTTCAGAAAAGTTACCGACCCGCACTCGATCAACTAACTTCTCGATCGTCAACTGTTCCGGTCCAATCCCATCCAGCGGCGAAATCCTACCCAACAAAACATGATACAAGCCACGGTATACCCCCGCTTGTTCCAGAGCCATGAGATCACGTGGTTGTTCCACGACACATAATCGGCTTGAGTCACGACTCGGGTCCGCACAAATACCGCACAAAGGGCCTTCCGACAAGTTGTAACAACTCGAACAATATCGCACGTTCTTGCGAACCGCCACAATCGCTTCCGCGAGAGCATTCGCCTCGCTTTCATGCACGCGCAACAAATGATAAGCCAAGCGTTCCGCCGACTTGCGTCCCACTCCTGGCAAACGCCCTAGTTGCTGTATCAATTCCGTGACCGATTTAGAAATTTCATTCATAAAGAAGCGGTTATAGATCCTTGAGCAATTCGCTCATCCCTGGAAGCTCAATACCACCTGTTAATTCTTGAATGGCCGCGATGTGCAGTTTTCTCGCTTCGCGCACTGCCTGATCAATCGCCACGGCAACCAAGCCTTGCACGTGCGGTGAATTGCCTTGCACCATCAATACTTCTTCGATGGTCACCTGCTGCACTTCACCCAAGCCATTCATGATGACAATCACTTGTTGGCAACTGCTCGCACCGCGTACCCGTTCGCGCCTCAATCGCTCTTTCGACTCCTTCATCTTCTCGCTCATCGAGGCGGAGTTTTTGAGCAGCTTAGCTAAACCAGTGAGATTGTTAAACACAAATTAACCTTTCCGATCTAAATGCGATCGCGGTACTGCGGGAGGATCAACTCGGACCAGCTCACCTCCCAAGGTATCAACCAGTGCTTTTACCATAGGATGCTCGGCAACCTGTCGCATGCGTTGATTGCGTTGCATCAAACTGTTGGGATCATTTGCGGGCCGAGCGTCGGATGGCGAAACTGTTCGATCGGGAACTGCTTGAAACTGAACTCGAACTTGGCGTCCCAACACATTTTGCACTTCGCGCTCCACGATGCTCTTGCGATCGGTTCGTTGCAAATGCTCGATCGCATGCTGACTGCGTTTTTCAAAACAAACACTCAAGTGCTCGTTATCAACCCATATTGCATCGACACTGAGCGTCGCAAAATCGGCCAACAAACCCTGCAAGCGATCGACGGTAGCTCCCCAAACTTCTTTCGCGTTTTTTGTATCCACAGCTAAAACAGCTGGGGGCGAAGAAGTCGCAACCGGAGCCGCTGCGGCTGCAGCGACATGGGCAGGGGCCTCGGCCACAGCCACACTTGCAGCCACTGACGTTTGCTGACCGCCCAGTGAACTACTCAGTGAACTACTCAGTGAACTACTCGGTGAACTACTCGGTGAACTGCTCTGGGCCGTCGCCGTGGCAACGGACTTAACGGCTCCCTCGACGGAGGCGATCGGTGGCGAGGCGGTCACAGCCCCAGCCCCAGCCATTGAGGTTGGAGCCACTGACATTGGAGCCACTGACGCTGGAGCCACAGAGTTCGCGGGCGATGCTACGGCTTCAACGTTTTTTTTTTGCTCGATCGGCGAAGCGGCCTGCGGCGCGGGCTTAGCTGCGACCGGAGGATTAACGCCTGGGTTCGCGGCACCTGCTGGAACCGAACTTGAAAGCGAAAAAAGATCTTCTAAGCGATGCAGCTGGGCAATTTGTACCAACGTCATTTCCAGCAATGTCCGGCCATGCATACTGTGCCGCATTCGCACCAAAGACTCATCCAAAATCTGCATTGCGGCAATTAGGCTTTGCATACCCCAGCGACTTGCCTGATCGCTCAACTGTTCGGGGGTGATGGAGTGAACATGCCGCAACAGATCAGCAGGAGCCCCCACGCTTCTGGTCATAAGGTCGCGCAAATAACCCAACAGTTGTTCGGCAAACTGCCCTGGCTCAACGCCTTGTCCGACCGATGCCTCGACTGCTTGCAACACACTCACCGCATCATGAGCAATAAACCGCTCGACCATTTCCCACAAACTCGAATCATCGGCAGTCCCCAACAATTCTTGGACACTTTCGACCGTGATTTTGCCTTCGGAAAAACTGAGGATCTGCTCCAATAGCGATTGGCTATCGCGCATCGAACCTGCGGCTCGACGAGCGATCAACGCCAACGCATCATCATCCGCCTGGAAGCCCTCCTGCTGGCAGATAAACCGCAGTCGCTCTTGAATCGCATCTTTCTTCACCGGCGGAAAATCGAACCGCTGACAACGCGATAAAACGGTGATCGGAATTTTCTCGGGATCGGTCGTGCAAAAAATAAATTTGACGTGCTCAGGTGGCTCTTCCAATGTCTTGAGCAAAGCGTTGAAAGCTTGCGTCGTCAACATGTGGACTTCGTCGATAATATAGATCTTGAATCGAGACCGGCTGGGGCGAACATTCACATTCGCTCGCAACTGCCGAATCTCTTCGATACCGCGGTTTGAAGCACCGTCGATTTCCAGCACGTCCATGTCTTCGCCCGCATCGATCGCCCGAGCGATATCAGAATCCAAATCGGGATCGGCCGTTGGGCCGGTTCCTGCGTTCAGGGCTTTGGCAAAGATACGTGCGGTTGATGTCTTGCCAACTCCACGAGCGCCCGTGAATAGATAGGCATGACCGATGCGCCCGGTGCGAATAGCGGTTGCTAAAGCCTGAGACACATTCTCTTGACCGACCAATTCAGAAAAACTCTTCGGTCGATAACGACGGGCGACTACCGTGTAACCAGCATCCGATGCAACTTGACTCGCCTCTTTCTCAGCCATGGCTCAGCGCCTTCAAAAGATGTTAATTCAAGCAGAGGAGCTAGACGGGTTCACCTGCAGCATCAGCAAAACCTCATGCCGCGATCGCAAACATGTAGGCAAGATACTCATTAGAGAGTGCTTGAGTGGAGAAAACAACTGAGTGGAGAAAACAACTGTGCGTCAGAGGCCCTCGCACAAGAGTACCTCGCTTATGGCTGCTACAATTAAGTCCTGACCAGGTTCACGGCTCCCCCTCGCGAGAGCCCCTGTCGCACAGTTCAGAAGCTGCCGAATCCGACAGCGTGTTGGGTATCATATCCACTGAGAGGGTAGGGGACTAGGCCCGATGGACAAAACGGGGCGGAGTCACCCCGTTTTGCACCTCAAAAAACAATTTATCGCTTCCCGTGAGAACGGTTTCCGCCTCGGCCGCGACCACCCTGGTTTCCGCCGTGCGATTGGCCACCATGATGCCCGCCACCTTGATGCCCGCCACCGTGACGATTTCCACCGCCACCCCGTTGGTCCGGTCGATGCCGAGCTTCGATGTTCGTAGTCACAAGAATCTTGACGGTATCTTCCCAAGTTGGGATGGCCGCGTGGATTCCATCCTCATCATCCGACGCTTCGATTTCGTCGGCTAACAAACCTGGCAGGTTATAGCCTTCACTTAAATCAAGTTCTTCACTATCAAGATCGGCTGCTGGCCCGACAGCCGCATCAGGACGGCGACCACCGCGACGACGACGGCGGCGTCCACGACGCTCCGATGACGCTGGCTCAACAGCTGCCGCTGCGTCATCATCTACGACGACATCTTCCACTACTTCAGCTTCGTAATCGAGATCTGCATCATCGATGCCGCGTTTAGGAACATCGCGTTTGCTGCGATTATCCCGGTCATCTGGTCGAGCGGTTGGGCGTGCATCGGCCGTTTCGCCCCTTCCAGCACCACCGCGACGACGACCGCGGCGACGACGACCACGGCGTTCGGGCAGTGCTCCATCTTCGGTCACTTCTTCAAAATCACCTTCCGCTTCGACTCCCCAAGCAGGCGTCGCTGGACGTGGCTTTTCCGCTCGGCCTCGCGGCGGACCAAAACTCAAATCATCCACTTCGTCGCCATCGACTTCGACAAATGGTTCGTCATAGATCGGTGTTTCATCGCGTCGCGACTCAGCAAAGCGTGTGTCGCTCCGTTCTGCGTTACTGCGTTCTGAGTTGCTGCGTTCTCCAGTCCGTTCGCCACGTCGATCTGGACGACCGTCTCGCCGGCCTCCGCGTTGGTCGCGGCCACTTCGACGTTCGCTCCGCTCGCCATCACCCGAATCACGAGCTGCAACATCACGAGCTGGCGTTTCGCGGGTAGCAGTCTCACGGACATTCACATCCCGTGAACTTCCCTCGCGTGAACTTCCGTCACGGGGACCGCGATCACGGCCACCTCGGTCACGACGTCCCGATTCGCGAGATTCATTTTCTCGAGGTCCTGCAGCTTCTCGGGGGGCAGCACTGTCACGACTTCCAGAGTCACGGGGGCCACGTTCACGCGCGACAGGTTCGCGTGCGACTGCTTCACCTTGCGCGGTCTCTCGCTCAGGTCGGCGTCCACGATCGCTGCGGTCTCGGTCGTTACGGTCTCGGTCATTGCGATCTCGGGGGCCACCTTCGCGTCCACCACTCTCGCGTCCACCGCGTTCACGGCCACCTTCCCGCGAACCGCCATCACGAGCTGCTGGTTCTCGAGTTGCTGGTTCACGAGTTGCTGGTTAA
>Ga0209174_10000513_pt1 | contig 29159 bp, 34 predicted proteins | sample JI91814BDNA_FD_187505 | JGI IMG/M metagenome (GOLD analysis project Ga0209174, IMG submission 187505) | Wastewater effluent complex algal communities from Wisconsin, to seasonally profile nutrient transformation and Carbon sequestration -... | ecosystem: Engineered > WWTP > Effluent > Algae...
CGGCTGTTGACTCCGGTTGGATTTCTCATAGCCACCAAGTTGGTCAAACAGGTAAAACTGTATCGCCTAATTGCTATATTGCGTGCGGTATTTCTGGATCTATCCAACACATGGCTGGTATGGGTTCTTCTAAATACATCGTCGCAATCAACAAAGATGCCGAAGCTCCTATTTTCAAAGTAGCGACTTACGGTGTTGTTGCTGATTTATTTGAAGTAGTTCCTGCATTAACCGCTGAATTTAAGAAAGTATTAGGTTAATTCTCTTTCGGGCGTTGCGGCGCATTTTCATTGTAGAGACGCGATTAATCGCGTCTCTACTTTTATGTAGACAGCCGCCCGCGCTCGCCTTCCTGAATGCGGATGATACGGATTATCCGCATTCATCCAGTCCACCCATTTGCTTGGTCGCAAATCCAACGCCTTCGCATCACTAACGCGGGCTTTGTTGTTATTTTGTATAATCAATTATATTAGGCTCGACTAAAAATGTTTTTTCCCATAAGTCAATAATAAATCCCATTTCATACTGAGTAAATGTATCCTTTATTCCACGACTATCTTCAATAATAAATACGTCATTGATTCTTTCAATTATACATCCTTCTGATTGAATCCAATGCATCGATTCATCAGAAAAGATTTTTTTAAAAGTAGGTATATATTTGTCATAATCTTCAGCAAAACACCAAAAGCTACCAACCCTTGTCTCTTCATCATCTTCGTTCAAAGCTTCATTAAGTAATTCCCTGAGAGATTTTATTTGCATTGAGTTGTTTCCATATTCCCCTTTATAAATTTTTATCTAACTTTATGTCAATTTATAAATATGCATATATATAAATCATCCCTTGACCGACTAAACCTAATTATTCACAAAAGAAAAATGAAACTCGACTCTTTCCTTAAATTTCTAAAATCAATTCAAAAGCCGAAGAAATCTCTGAATAAAAAAATCAAAATTTTCAAACGTAGAAATAAATTCTCTAATTTATTCGATTTGCTTTTGAAACCATTGGTTTAACAACCATATTTCTTTTAAGGAAATTATTTTTTTAGAAGTTAGGTTAGTATTTTTTCCTTCTGTTGTAAAAAGTGGTGGATATAAGGAGAAGCCTTGCTCGGCTTTAACTGATAGTAGTTCTTTTTCGTAAGAATCCCAATAATACGATTCATAAAATTTTTTTAAATCTCCATTTAAACACCAATGGAAAAAATCTGTATAATGCAAATCTAAAGATTCCCAAGCTAAATTATCGGGCGCATAATAATAAATTACCCATAAGTCGGAATTGAAAGCTCCGGAATTTATTGCAAAGAAACCACCAATAACATCATAGCCAATCATTATAGCTTCATCGATCACTGAATTATTATCATTGCCAATTTGATTCCAGTTTCTAATACTTTCAATATTTTCTGAAGCTTCCCCGCCAAAAAGTCTCAACCATCCATTGTCAATGGAAATGCCTGCGGTGAAGTTAACAATCTTTCCGAAAGTAGAACTTTCCGATACTCCAAGTTGTTTTGAAATATCTTTATTACTTTCATTTTTACTTTCGTAAGCCACAACTTTATTATTTGCTCCACTAACTTCCTTAAGAATTTCTTCAAACATTGTATTTCTATATTCTGAAAGGATTAAAAGACTTGCAAATTATTTTTGAGAAAATAGATTATAATTTAAAGGCAAAGTAATATGAATAGCAAACCAATTATTGACTATAAATTACATATCGAAATCAATTCCGAAATAAGATTTGGTAAACCTTGCATAAAAGGAACTAGAATTTCTGTATATGATGTGTTGGGTTGGTTTGCGTCTGGTATGACCCAAGAAGAAATCCTCGAAGACTTTCCTCAACTGACAAAAGACAATATTCTAGCATGTTTCGCTTATTCGGCGGACAGAGAAAGAAGATTGAAAATAGCAGTTTGAAAAGTTGACCGATATTCTTTTAATTTCTAAACTAATTGTATGAAATTACTTTTTGATGAAAATTTATCCTATCGAATCTTAAAAAAATTAGACGTTGCATATAATGGCTCTGAGAATATTCGAGGTAAGGCTGATTTAGTAATATGGGAATATGCAAAAAAGAATGGGTTTACAGTCGTTACCTTCGATGAAGATTTTTATGACATTCAATTATTACGAAAATTCCCACCGAAAGTAATTTGGCTTCGATGTGGAAATACTAGCACAAATCATATTGCGGAAATCTTGAATAAGAAAACAGAAGAATTAAAAAGATTTATTGAAGATTCTGAACAAGGAATTTTTGAAATATATTAATTGAATGCAACGAGAGGTCAAGAACGCAAACTCTCATTTTCCGCAAGGAGAGCTTTTACTTTTTCTTCCTTCAAAATCAAACTAGTATAATCCGTAATAAACTGATTCGCATCAAAATAAGTCGATGACTCCAAATTGATTTTCATGAATCCTTCCATTAATTCAGAAAGTTTTGTTTTAATAATTTCTAGTGTTTCACTAAATTGTCTGTCAGCTTTTTTAGACTCGTCGAGAACGTTAAAATAAAACCAACCTAGTTCCATTCTGGCATCAATATTATTGGAATCCAGTTCTATTGCTTTCTTAAAAGAGACCTCTGCTTCATTTAAATCAAATTCTAAATTTTCTGAAAGTTGAATGCAAATTCCTTTTAATAGAAAAATTTCTGATGTTCTAAAATTTTCTGGGATTTGTTCGATTAATTCTAGAGCTTCGTCGAAGTTTTTTATTCGCATACTTTCTTTTATTTGTAGAATAATCATTCGAAACCTCTCTTAGAATTTTTCTTTTAGTCTCTTCTGCTGCTCGGCTAGTTTCTTTAACTTTTTAGCCTTTTGTGCAATTTCGCCATTGCCGCGAGAAAGTTCAATGATTTCTTCTAATGTTTTATTTTCTAGTTCACTCGGATAATCTCTCACTCTTTTTAAAGAAGCAGGAATTAATTCTCCGACAGTGGGTTCATTTTGCGCCGCTTGAAATACGGGAGACTTTTTCATCGGGCTTTCTGAAAAATCTGCAACCGTAAAAATACCAATTAGTAAAAGCAGGGAAATGCCTAAAATAAATGGCAAAAAAGGTTTGTGTCTAGAAATATTTTCCATTTTACTACTTTTAAATTAAGTAGTATTGAAGGCAGCCTAAAAAACTATCTTAATTTTTTATACAATTTACTTTGTCAGTGCACTCTAACTTTTTTTTGGAAGCCTTAAATGCAATTTGTCATGAGCCAGAAAGATTGTTTACCAATGTTTTTACATTCGCTAACTTTTGATCTTTTAAAGATTTACATAGTCAAAAAGGTTTCTTCCTATTATCCTCCGTTCTGATTAACCCTACACCACCAAAGAAACTTTCATTTTCACTTTCTGTTCCGCATAAAAATCACGAAATGTTTTCATAACAGTAAGTTGTTTTGCGAGTTTTTGTGATTCTTCTCTAATATCATGATCGTTTTGAATTCCAATCCAGAATTGTGGATTTAGTTCAAAAAATTTTCATTGACAAATGACACTCGAAGTGTCATATTAAGCAAATGACCTCGATTACAATGCTAGACCTACGAAAGAACTCCAACATTCTTTTAGAAAAGCTAAAAAGAAAAGAAAAAATACTTCTTTCTTTTCGTGGAAAACCTGTTGCTACGATTCATCCGATTGCACAGGAAAGCGATTGGGAGTCTGATTCTTTTTTGCAATTTATCAATTCAATTCCAAAATCCAACGGTAAGAAAACAAAACTTTCCAATGAAGAAATTGATTCTTTAGTTTATGGCATCAAGTAGGGATTCTAAATATCCTTTTTGGGATACGTCCGGGTGGTTTTCGTTGATTATCCCCTCCGAATCAAACCATGATGAGGCTAAGAAAATAGCCGACCAACTTCAAAAAAATAAATTTCCCTTTTTTACTTCCGATCTTGTTATCCAGGAAACAATGACACTACTCATGGCGCGTAAAGAAACTGAAAAAGCAAAACAATTTTGGTCGAGCCTTATTGATTCAAGAGTAATTCGTTTAGAACGAATAGATGAATCTAGATTTCAAAAATCAGGTGATTATTTCGTTAAACATATAGACCAAGGATACTCATTCGTAGACGCTTCTTCTTTTATTCTAATGAAAGAATTTAGAATTGCCAGCGCTGTTAGCACGGACAAGCATTTTACTAAAGCTGGGTTTAAAAAACTTTTAGATTGACTAACGCAAACTCTCATTTTCCGCAAAAAGCTCTTTTAATTTTTCTTCTTTCAAAATCAAACTAGTATAATCCGTAATAAACTGATTCGCATCAAAATAAGTCGATGATTCTAAATTGATTTTCATAAATCCTTCTACTAGTTCGGACAATTTTGATTTAATAATTTCTAGTGCATCACCAAATTCTTTGTCAGCTTCTTTTGATTGATCAAGAACGTTAAAATAAAACCAGCCCAACTGTTTTATCGCGAAAATGAGGATGATGAAGATTATCCGAGTCCACCCATTTGCTTGGTCTCAAATCCAATGCATCGCTAACGATGAACTTTATTATTTTCTAATCTCTTTGCCAACTCGGAATCTTTTTCCATTTCTTTTGTTAAATCAATAAATGTCGCATAATCATTCGTAGCCGTTTTGGTATTAAATAAAATGAGTTTTATGAGAGGTTTTTTATATTCTCCAAGAATTAATTCATTAATAGGAATTTGAACTAATCCATTTTTTATTTCGTAAAGCTTTTGATTTTTATCCTGAGTGTAATTTGTTTTTAGAAAAATATCGTCCGAAATTTTTATTTCTTCGATTTTACTAACACCTTTGTCTATGACTCTTGTTTCATAACGCTCTCGGGGAAAACTGATTAATCGGAAAGGAAGGAAAATAAATTCTGTCGAAACTAAAACTACAGCACCGGGGGCACAAAGAATACTGAAACGACGACAAGCATTTACTACTTCCGATTCATCTGGATCGTTTAATCTAATTTTCTTGGAATCCTTATATTTCTCTTTTATAAGCGCAATAATTTGTTTATGAGTAGCTTTGTAGCTTGAAATGGAAATTAATAAGTGTTCCTTATTAAGCGAGTATGCAATAACAAATGTAATTCTATCTTCAAATTTTTCTTCTTCCTTCACTGTTTCTGATTTCAAAATTTCTTCACTATCTTTGTAGGTTCTAAAGAAACAAGTTCCTTGGATAAGCATTGACAGAATTAAAATTAAATAGGATGTTTCCTTTAGTATTTTGAAATCTCGCATAATAAGTATTATCTCTAATAAATTATGAAGTTATTAGATGTGTCAAATCATAAATGAACCCAAGCTTCCTATTCATTAAACTAAATCACAAGACTGTCTTTTGTATCTAGTTGTATTCCTAAAATAATTGATTGAATTTCCTATCTACAAATTGACAGTTACATAAAGGCAATGTCAAATTTTTCGCAAAGTAATCCAGATAGAATAACGAGGCTAAAAAAATATGCCCCATTTGATACGTCATCAGAAGAATGCGATGACATTGTATCCCTTGCCGGGTCAATTTGTGATACGCCGATTGCATTTATTAGTTTTGTAGCCGAAGAACGTGTCTGGCTTAAATCTACCATTGGAATAGATAACACTGATTCAGCGTTAGTCTATTCATTATGCGCCAAAACAATATTATCCAGTAAAGTTCTCACTGTTACAGATTGCTCTAAAGAGGATCAGTTTCGGAATAATCCTTATTTCTTAAAAGACAAACAGGTGTTATCGTATGCAGGTGCTTCGCTTATTACTACTGACGGCTATAAGATTGGCACTTTAAGTGTTATGGATGTAGTGCCGAGAGAATTCTCCGAAAAACAAATAAATGGGCTAATTGCTCTTAGCCGGAATATAATAAGATTCTTGGATTTAAAGAATAAGGTCGAAACTCTTGTTGAACAAAATCATTTCAATCAAAGAGTAATAGACTTTATTCCCGGAATGATTGGTTATTGGGATACTGAATTGTGTTGTTGTTTTGCAAATCGTGCTTACCATGAATGGTTTGGAAGAACGGCAAAAGAAATGATTGGAATGAAAATTCAGGATGTTCTGGGAGAAACTATCTATAAAAAAAATGAACCCTTCATATTGGGAGCTTTAAGCGGAGTCACACAAAGATTTGAGCGTGCTATTCCTAAACCTGACGGCAAAGTAGGATATACCTGGGCTCAATACATTCCTGATATCAGCGAAGGAATGGTAAAAGGATTTGTTGTTCTTGTCACAGATATAACAGAGTTAAAATTAACTGAAATATCTTTAAAAGAAGCAGAGAAAAAGTTAAACGAGATTCTTGAGTCTATGCCTGAGGGGCTAGTTGAGGTTAACCTCAATGGCGAAATCATCTATGCAAACAAGGGAGCGGAAAGAATTCTTTCTATTAAAGAAACTGAAATTGCAAAGCGTTATTTTAATTCTAAAGAATGGCGACAAGTTGATTCAATTGGCAAACCTTATCCGCCCGATCGATTACCTTTAGCAATTGCCATGCGAGAAAAAAAAGAAGTTGGTCCTATAGAGCATGGAATTGTAGATGAAGCAGGAAATCAAAAATGGCTTTCTGTTCATGCACTCCCCTTATTTGATAAAGACAATAATTTGTATGGTGCAATTGCAAGTTTTCGAGATGTGACTGAAAGAAATGAATTTCAAAAGAAACTAATCGAGGCAAAAAATTCTGCGGATAATGCTAATAAGGCAAAAAGCGAATTCTTAGCAAATATGAGTCATGAAATTCGCACTCCAATGAATGCAATTTTAGGATTTAGTGAAATTTTAAATAGAAAACTTAAAGATGAGAATTTAAAACAATATGCTCTTTCCATTATCACTAGCGGAAGAGTTTTATTGAAATTAATTAATGATGTGTTGGATTTATCTAAGGTTGAATCGGGAAAATTTGAATTGAACAATTCTGTTGTTCAATTCAAGAAGATGTTTGATGAAATGCAAATAATTTTCTCTCAAAAATTGGAAGAAAAAGGATTAAAATTAGTTATTAATATTTCTGAAGACATCCCAGATAGAATTGTTCTTGATGAAATGCGGTTACGCCAAATTCTCCTCAACTTAATAGGGAATGCAGTGAAATTTACTGATAGCGGATATATAAAAGTATCGGCTAAACATAATTCTTATAATTCAAAAGATAATACTGTAGAATTATTAATTGAAGTGGAAGATACTGGAATCGGAATTCCCAAAAAAGATCAAAGTAAAATATTTGATGCATTTACACAGAAGTCAGGTCAAGATCATAATATCTATGGTGGCACAGGTCTTGGTTTAACTATAGCCAAAAAACTTATACATTTGATGAATGGAGAAATTTCTCTATATAGTGAAATTAATAAAGGAACTCGATTTGAAATTATCTTAAAAAATTTGGAAGTTTTTTCTGGTTTTAGTATTAATACGAATCCTGGAAGTGAAGAAAGTTTTGAAATTTCAGAAGATGAACTTGATTTTGAACCAGCAAGAATCTTAGTCGTTGATGATCTCTTTGTGAATCGCCAACTTGTGCGAAATTTTCTAGAAGATTTTAGTAATTTAATAATAATTGAAGCTGAAAATGGAAAACTAGCGATTGAAGCGGCGGAAGAAAATAGACCCGATTTAATTCTTATGGATATTAAAATGCCTGTCATGAATGGTGTTGAAGCAATTCAGATTTTAAAATCTAATAATAAGACTAAAGACATTCCTATTATAGCTCTAACTGCCTCAGCTTTTGAGCAAACAAAAGTAGAAGTGATTGAGTCTTGTGATGGATACTTGCAAAAACCAGTGAGTCGGAAAAATTTAATTGAAAAAATATCAGAATTTTTGAATTATAAAGTTGAATCCAAGCAAATTGACTTTGAGGATAGTCAGTCTGAAAACGAGATAAAATTGAATTTATCCAATATTCGAACGCTCACCGAAAATATTACTTCGGATATAATAAAAAAAATAGAAGAACTTATTGAAGTAATTGATATAGCGGAAACTGTTCGTTTGGCGAAGCAAATCAAGTCCTTAGGAAGAGAATATGACTATAAGCCGCTATATATATGGGGTAGGGATTTGGAGATATATGCAGGTCGATTTGATATTGATATAATTATATCTCACTTAAAGCAGTTTCCTGATTTAGTAAATGAATTAAAAAATTCTCCTTAGCGCAAAAGGATAATTAGCCTGGGTAAAAAATTAAATGGAAAATTTTAAAAAACAACACCAAATTCTAATTGTGGATGATATGCCAAAAAATGTTCAGGTTTTAGGACAAGTTTTATCTGAGCATGGATTTAATGTTTTCCTTGCTACAAGTGGATTTCAAGCGCTAAAGGCTGTCGAAAAAAAGATGCCTGATTTGATTCTTTTAGATATTAATATGCCGGAGATGGATGGTTACGAGACTTGCACATTAATTAAAGAAAATGAAAAGTTTTCAGAAATCCCTATAATTTTTTTGACTGCAATGACTGAATCAGAAAATATGATAAAAGCATTTGCTGTCGGAGGTGTTGATTATATTGCTAAACCTTTTAATCCACCAGAATTACTCGCTCGGGTATATCAACAATTAACCTTAAAAGAAAGAACAGAAGAGTTAAAACGAACAAATGAGAGTAATAAAGAGTTGCTCCGAGTTCTACTTCATGATCTCAGAAATCCAATCGTCGCAATAGACTCAATCAATCAGATTTTTCCTGAGAATCCAGAAGTCTATATTGAAATGAATGATATATTGCAACAGGCTACAAAAAATTGCATGGAAATCTTGGATAGTGTGAAGAAAATGTATAGCATTCAGGACAAGAAATATATTGTAGATATTAAACCTATTAATTTGTTAGAAACTATCAATTCATCTTTGTTGATATTCAAGAATTTATTACATGAAAAAGAAATAAGTATAGAAGTAAATGTTCCGAAGAATTTTTTAATTCATGTTGATACTAACTCCTTTTCGCATTCGGTTATTGATAATCTTATAACAAATGCAATCAAGTTTTCATTTGCAAATTCTATCATTCAGATACAAGCCTTCCAAAAAGAGGAACAAATAATTCTATCAATCAAAGATAATGGGATTGGAATCCCTCAAAGAATTTTGGATAATATCTTTGATATCACAAAACCTACTAGTAGACATGGAACTAAAGGTGAATCAGGAACTGGCTATGGAATGCCACTTGTTAAAAAATTTTTAGAAATGTCTAATGCAAACATTGAAATAAAAACAATCGAAAATCCTCACAAAGATCATGGAACAGAAATACTTCTGTTCTTTCAGGGAGACCTAAATAAAAAAAATTAAACTGCTTGCGGAATTAATAGTCCTTCAATCTTTTCATATTGATCAATTGACATATTCACATACTGACCGGTAACCGCAAAATATTTGTCTAATGGCTTTAGTCCTTTAATCGAGACTTTTATTGTTAGCCGCGTATCCTTTGAATACAAATCCAAAATAACAACAGAACCCATTTGAAAAATTCGTGAAAAGTGTTTGTTTAATGAATGTAAAAAAGTAACTTCAGTTTCGGTGATGCTTGTCACTTTGCATACTTCTGTGGATTCTTCATAGTTTTTATATTCACTGATTTCCTTTTTAATAGAAGAAGCGGCAAGTCCAACTAGATTAAAGGAATTTAAATCTAGTCTCTTAGAATGTAAAACTTGCACATATCCAATGATAATAAACTGTCGATATTTTATTGGAACACAAATTTCAGCTTTAAAAGGTTCTGTATTTTTTTCTCCCTTAAGCATTCGGAAATAATCATTGAATGGCACTGACATTGCCGGTGTGCTTTCAGGAACGTCACGGTTTAAAATTACAATTGGCTGGTCGAAACTTTTCATCAGACGAATTCGCTCGTCTTGCTTATCTTTTATTATAACATTATAGCGATCGAAGAGATGTCTGAGCCTGTTGTAATTGGAACGCAGAACTTCTTTGATATGATCATCTCCTAAAAAAATCGTTACTTCGTTCATGCTGATGATATTACTTACTTTGATGTCAGTTTCAACTTTCTCTTCGGTGACTTTTCTTGTATCTGGAGCTCCGAGAGCAGCCATTGCTAATTTCTTATTTGAATTCATCATAGACAATTCCAAATGAAAGGCAGTTGGAGTCACAAGTCAATCAAAATAATCTTTCTTTACTGTAGCAAGTCCATTATTGATATTTGCAAAGTCAGGACGCGCAAGAACTTCATTTTCTAAACATTTCAATTTAATTTTCATAAGGGACTTGTAAGCTTCTGAGGCCTTTTCTGTTTCATACACTCTTTGTAATAAGTCATCCATAAGACAGCCAAAGGCTCTTGTTTCGATACGAATAATATTCTCCACAACATTGGAATTACTTTTATAAATGGTTGCAGCTCCAAAATCCCCAAAGAGAATATTAAAATTTCTTTTATCGACTAGGGTATTATGGGCATACAAATCACCGTGTATGATTTCGCGAGAATGCAGATGTTCTATTGCAGAGCAGATATTCATAAGTATTCTCAGTATTGAATCGAGATGAAAAAGTAGGCCTTCTTTGAATGTATCTCTTGTGCAGGTTTCAAAGCTAGGCGGATTTCCTAGATTTTCATAATTATCCGGGATTAATTCTAGCGCTAAACCTTGCTTACTCTCTGGATGATTGGAAAGTCTGGCAATTACTTTCACAAGATTGGGGTGACTTCCTGCAGTAATAGATGCAAGCATTTCATCTATTGGAAGCCCATCACTTGTAATTCCACCTTTGAATACCTTTACTGCTATTGGTCGCCTATTTGCAGTTATCCACTCTGCCTTATGAATTATACCGGAAGCACCTTGTCCCAATTGATATTCTATTTTAAGTTCATCCCATGAAATGTCGGGTAATTTAGAACTTGAAAAATTATGAGCAGAACAAGGATTACCCGCAAATGCCAACCATGCTAATTTAGGTAGAGATACTAACCATGTAGGAATTTCCTTAAGGTTATTTGCTGAAATTCGAAGCAATTCTAAACTTTTACAGTCGGCTAAGGTTTCAGGCAGGGTTGTAAGTCTATTCCCGGCGAGCATTAATTTTTGAAGGCGATGGCATTTGCCGATAGAATTTGGAATTTGCGACAAACGATTATTTGTCAGTATTAGCCATCGTAAATTTTTCGGAAAAGCATCGTCCTCAATTTCTGAAATCTCATTTGCTTTAAATCCAATTATATCTAAGTTTACACATTTAGAAATAATGCTTGGAAATTTTGTGAAATGATTATCTGAAAGAAAAAGAATTTTTAGATTCTTAAGCAAATCAAAATTATCCGGTAGCTCTGATAACTGATTTCCGGATAAATCCAATTGCTCTAAAGTATCGGCTAATGTAAATATTTCGCTTGGGAATTTTTTTAATCCACAGGATAGTTTGAGATTTTTTGTTCCAATTAATTTACCGGATTGAAGTTGTTCTAAACTTTGCATTGAATATTCTGCGAATTAAAATGTAATATTTATTATTCGCATCTTAAGAATAAATAACCCAACATCTTTTTTGCAACAAATTATTGTTCCGCGCAAAGAAGATATTTTGATGTATTACAATTATTTTGCGCTCCAGTTGAGATTGAACTATAACTAGTTGCATCACTCAATCCAAAACGTCCTGTAACCACTCCTGAAGAGCTTTGCCATTCATTACATCTATACAGGCCTAATTCCCATTCGTTTCCAGATCCTCTAAAGCCTGTCCAGTATTGTTTTTGTGCACCGGAATCGAAAGAATTCGTTAAAGCTCCGAATGTAAAATTGCTCGACGCATTCGTTGTGAAAATAGGTGCCGAATCAGAGCCACGAACATACACAGTATTAGCCTGTAAAACCCAATTCGTTAAAGTAGGCTTTGCTTCTCTAATAGCATTTGCAAATAGTATCGCCTTATAGGAACTTGTATTTGGTTTATTGGCATCCGCATTACAAAGATTATCCGCACCAGCAGGACCGTCTCCGCCACCACCTGCAGTCCTTAAGTCTCCATTAAATGTGGAAGCAGTTACGAAAATTTTGTAGACAGTTGTCTGCACTATAATACTAAATGTAGCCGTTGTGCTTCCACCTGCGTTGCTCGCTGTAATCGTATAGGCAGTAGAGGCTTGATTGGTAGTTGGTGTTCCTGAGATAGCGCATGTCGTATTGTTAATGCTTAATCCTGTGGGTAATACAGGACTTGCACTACAAGAGGTTACTGTGCCGGTGACTGTCGGAGTTATCGTTGTAATGGCAGTATTACTCTTAAATGTATAAGAATTACTTGAATAGGTGAGTGCCGATGGGGCTGCTGTCACAGTTATACTAATAGAAGCAGTTGTATTTCCGCCTGCATTGGTGGCAGTAATTGTATGTATCGTTGTTGTCTGTGTCACAGTTGGTGTTCCGGAAATCGCACATGTTGTTGCATTTATACTGAGTCCAGTGGGTAACGCCGGTGATGCGCTACAAGATGTCACTGTTCCAGTGACCGTAGGAGTATTTGTTGTGATTGCCGTATTCTGACTATAAGAATAAGGACTTCCTGTATAAGTTAATGCAGAAGGTGCAGCAATTGTGACTGAAATATTTACATTAGCCGTAGTATTTCCGAATGCGTTGGACGCCGTGATAGTATAAGCAGTAGCCGCTTGGGTTCCAGTTGGTGTTCCAGAAATCGCGCATGTTGTTGCATTAATACTGAGACCAGCGGGTAAAGCCGGCGCTGCGCTACATGAAGTTACTGTGCCAGTTACTGTAGGAGTATTTGTTGTGATTGCTGAATTCTGAGTATAGGAATAAGGACTTCCGGTATAGGTTAATGCAGAAGGAGGATTTGCATCAATAATTATGCCGATTGATGTCGTAATACTTAAATTTGAATCACTTGCAGTGATGGTATAATTTGTGAGTGCTTGTGTCGTTGTTGGAGTTCCGCTAATAGCACAAGTCGTATTGTTGATACTGAGACCAGCGGGTAATGCTGGATTAGCGCTACAAGATGTTGGTGTCCCTACCAAGATGGGAGCGTTTGTCGTGATAGGAGCATTTTGAGTATAAGTATAAGGGCTTCCTGTGAAGGTGACAGAAAATGCATTTGAGTTTATTGTAATACTGATTGTAGATGTTGTTGTGAGAATGGAATTACTGGCTGTAATTGTATAAGTAGTTGCCGTTTGATTTGTCGTCGGAGTGCCAGTGATTTCACATGTGGTATTACTAATACTTAGACCTCCGGGTAATGCAGGATTTGCGCTGCACGATGTAATACTTCCTGTTGTTGTCGGGATTGCTGCATTAATTGCTGAATTTATCGTAAAGGTAAAAGGGCTCCCGGTGTAGGTTATCGATAAGTCAGAGCAAGTGATAGCAATATTTGTGATATTAGCATTTATAATAGATCCATTTCCGTTTGTGACGGAGCAATATTGTGTAGGAGAGGAGGGATATGTTAGGATTGTCACTGAATATGTTGCATTTGCGCTTAAGGCAGTGTTAAAAGTAAAACTACCATTTCCTTGAATAGTGATATTATCTGCTCCATTGTTTTGGAGAACTAAACTAGAACCAGTTAACCCGGTAACTGTTCCGCCCACTGTAAACTGTATTGCTTGAGCGTTTGTTGAGTTCATTTGCGCTAAATCATGGATATAAAATAACTTAGGACTCTGATCAATAGAGCAGGCAGAGAAAAAAAAATTTACAAATAGAGCGATCAGAGTCGTTACTTGCAGTAAAAAATTTTTTCTGAGTCTTGTTTTCATATTTATATTTGACGAAATTTTTTGACTAACTATAGACTGATCTTATTCAGCTTTTAGAATAAATCTCTAATGAAAAAAAATTCCATTTGTATTCCAGTAAATTCCTTCAGGCATCCTTTTCGAAGAAGCAAATGTAGGCATCTATCCATATTTGATTATAACAATTAGACTTAATCCTTTTTTTAATACTTGGAGTTTTATTTCATAGTTTTGTCTAAAAAAAATTATTTATAAGCTCCAATTGCAGTGCCAGATACTCTTGTGTTTCCGTCTCTATCCAGTAAGTTTCCACAAGCAGTGTTAAACTTTGTAATATGATCTGATGGTGCTGTATTCTCTACTAGCCCATTTAAAATGCCTGCGGGCGTTGCAGCATCTAAATGAAAATCATTTCCGGCAAAATTCACAAAACTAGGATTAAGGGTAATATTGAATAGCCCGGTTGGGTTATTAAGAAGAGTGCCACAGCCGCCTACGCCAAAATTTCCAGAGCAAAGAGTATTGTAAAGTGTTCCAAATCTATTATAAAAAGTAACCCCACATGCTGAAAAAGTATTTAATACTAATGTGTTATACTGAACCCCTGAAACACTCTCTCGAATGCAGGTTGTTACGGCTGCTGAAGCCGGGTTTGATGCGACGATGTTTTGATCGAAGCTGAGATTGGAATGGTTTCCTGTCGTAATAAAGTTTACTGGAAATGCACTGCCTGAAGATACTGAAGGACCAATGATTGTATTGCCTACGAACTTTGCACCACCTGATAAAAGTCCTATTTCTAGAGTGGTTGCATTTCCGGCATTAGTCCTTCCTCCACCAATTAGAACATTACTGCAAAATTTTAAGGCAGCCGTATTTGCACTTGGAATACTTACAGTTGTTAAATTTCCTAGTCCAGTGTTATTTAGAAAAGTGTTTCTTTGAATACTTGAACTGCCACCCCAAAGTTCCAAACTAAGTGCAATTCTTGTCGTCGTGCTACCCGCCGAACTTCCTGAATCTATCGTATTCCCAGTCATGGTTAAACCTGCGTTAGCCGCTTGTCTTAGTCCGATCTGATTGCAACTTCCAGTGCAAGAACCAACTGAAATAGTATTACCAGTTAATGTTGTTCCAGCAGAAAATGCGTTATTGATTCCCCATGTAGTTGGAGCACTTCCACTGCTTATCGTGTTATTTGTTAAGGTCAATGTTGAATTATTAAAAGCAATATTGATTCCAGAAGCTTGAATGGTTGCATTTCCGGAAGAAATTGTATTACCAGAAATAATATAAGTGATACTTGCTCCCAAAGAATTTGATGCAGAAATACCAAAAGCCTTGCAAGAAGTTCCAGTGCAGTTACCCGATGTTATACTATTATTTGAAAAAGTGACTGTATTACTTATCGAATTAAATGTATGGCTTAGATAATAACCGCGGGTATCACAGTTAAGTCCACTGCAAGTTCCAGATGAAATTGTATTTGAACTAAAAGATAACGTCGCCTGAGAATTATCAAAAATTCCAGTGCTAATACAAGCTGAGGTATTGCAGAGACTTGATGTAATAGTATTTCCTGTAAATGTATGAGTTGTTCCACTACCTGATAAATGAATTCCTGCTGAACTACAAGTAACTCCCGTGCATAGCCCGCCAGTCATTATATTGTTCGTTGCTACTGTAGTAGTAGAACCAATTATTTGTAATCCCGCCGAAACACAATTAGCCGCATTGCATAATCCAGATGTAAGATTATTTCCGGAAATAGTATGTGTCCCCGTTGAATTAAAAAAGACAATTGCTGTAGATCCATTTGTCCCGCCTGATCCGGATAAGATTGTGTTATTTGAAATGGTTGGATTAGAAGCACTTGCCCCCGTCGTGATTCCTTTTGAGGAGGTTGTTCCAGCCGCGGTTGTAATTGAATTTTTATCGACTAATAATCCGTTGCCGCTTGTATAATTTATACCGAAAGAATTAATTCCCGATCCAGTATTAATTGTATTTTCAGAGATAGTCATTCCATTTGCTGTCGTAAAACTAGCTGTAACCCCAATTGAATCACAAGCAGGACAATTTCTAGCTGTAATTGTATTTTTACTAAGTGTTACAATACCATTAATAGTATTCGTTGGAAAAAATCCGCTCGAATTGGTTGTTGATATTCCAGCATCAATGTCACAATTCAAAATGGAGATTGCACTTGTTCCAGTCGAGCCATTATAAACAATTCCATGTGTGGTGCTAGACCCACCTGCAACGAGAGATGCATTAAATTTACTATTCGTTAAATTGATTGTCCCTGCATTATTAGCCGAAACAAACCCCACCGAAGTTACACTCAGAGTCGAACTTAAATCATTTGTCACAGTATTTCGAATAGTTACCCCTGCCCCGGATTGTAAATTTACAATTCCAATCGGTGCTACATAAGAACCAGCGTTAGCCGACACAGGTCCGTTTACAATAATTCCATCTAAGATACTTTTTTCTTTTGTCCCCGTATGATTTATAAATTTTATCGAAGAATAAGGATCCGGTCCTGTTCCTGTGACACCTGTTGATGCATCGGTTATAATAGTATCATAAGGAGTTAAACTTGTCTTATCCGCTCTGCGTTTTGTCCAATCAGATGGATCAAAACCACCAAACAAACTAACGCTAGACGAAATTAATATAGGAGCTGATATAGAGTAAGTGCCACCTTTCATTGCTATTACACAAGCGTCAGTTCCAGAACAAAGAGAAAGAATGGAAGCAATCGAAGCCTGTAATGTTTTCTTTGGATTTTGTAAAGTTCCCGCATTATTATCATTACCCGCTATAGAGTCTACATAGACCAACGAGTCTGCAATATAAACGGTAACTCCTGTTTCGGGAACATACGAAACTCCACCTTCACTTTTGCAATCACTCGACAAATCTAAGTTAAGCCCAGATACTATGTTTACACTCCAACTAGAACTTGGTTTAAAAGACAAACTAAGTTTATCGGTTGAAACCGTGGTTGTGCCAGCAACAACTCCGCCATCTATCTTTATATTACAACCAGCCGCGCTCATAGGGGTGTCCAAAGTTACTAAAAGAGTTTGTGTCTTAGAAATTACCACAGGAGATATTGTATTCTTGGAAGTGAAGTCTGTAGAAACAACTCTTGGAATGGTCGTCGGAGTTACAGGTGTTTGTGGAAGAGTTGGTGCACTTTCGGCTGTTACTGAATTACTGACAATACTAGAAAGTCTTGCTATATATGAAATAAAACCCAAATTAGAATTATTTGATGACGGAATACTCTCACAAGTAAATACACCGACTAAAAAAAATAGAATTATTATAAGTCTATACAGCATGGGGAAATATAGTAACCTTAGAAAACAAAATGTCAATTGAAATTTTCTTAAAAGATAAGTTTGATACAAAATGTTTTCAAGACTCATTTTGATTTAGCTAATGTTTCAAAACGTTTTATGAAATAAATAAGAGGCTTAACGGTTTACTTTCATTGACAATAAAATTGATGCAAATTTAAAGTCTGATTGGAAACTAATAATGCAAAAAAAAAAATTAATCATTTTATGTCTGATCCTATTGAATGGGTCATTCTTATATTCACAAGAAAGTAGTGGGCAAACTGAAATAAAGCCGTCACCCGAAATCAATCAGTTAAAAGAAGAAAAATCTCCTGATTTATCTGAACGTAGAGTAACGGAGCGAAAAGGAAAAAAATTTTTTTCTTGGGGATACAATCGTGGTTATTATACACAAAGTGATATTAACTTCAAAGGGCCTGGTTATGAGTTCACCTTACAAGACGTAACCGCTCAAGATAAACCAGAAAAAATTAACAGCAACTATATCAATCCGACTAAGTTCGATATACCACAATTCAACTGGCGATGGGGTAAGTATATAACAGATAAGGTTTTTCTCTCCTTTGGGCAAGATCATATGAAATATGTAATGAGTCGCGGACAAGATGCAAGTATCTATGGCTATATATCCCCGCTCGCACTTCAAAAGGGTCATCTACTTGCCGCACCGGATATTCTTGTTTACCTCTATTTATTTCCTCAGACAACTAACTCGTATGCGGGATACCATGGTGGCGAAGGAGTTAAGGTCACTCCTGACCTTCTGAAGTTTGAGCATACAGATGGATTGAATTATTTTAGCGGTGATATTGGAATTACTCATGCTCTTTGGGAGTCTGTTGATGGCAAACATGCTTTTAGTTTAAATGCGGCAGTTGGTGCAGGCCCTGTTATACTCAAGAGTGATGTAAGACTTTTTGGCGAAGGAAAAAATAATAAATACAATATTGGCGGTTACGGTGTATCGACTAACGTTGGTTTTAGATTTGATTATAATAAAAGATATTTCTTTGAGACGAGCCTCAAAGCTGGTTATATGGATTTACTGTATATTCAAACGACAGGTATGTCAAAAGATCGAGCCAATCAAAATTTTGGATTTTTAGAGATAATTGCCGCTGTAGGTCTTAACATATTCTAGAAACCGCTATATCTGAATTCGATTTTTTCTTCTTAACAAAAATCGAATTGTAAATAGACAAGAAAACCGTCTTTTGCAAAGAATGATAAGCGTGCTATGGAAATAATTGTAATCATAATTCTAATTCTCTTGAATGGTATTTTTTCAATGTCAGAAATCTCGCTGGTTTCTTCCAAAAAGAACCGGCTTGAATCTGCATCTAAGAAGGGAAGTAAGGGTGCAAAGATTGCTCTAGAGCTAGCAAGTTCTCCTAATCGTTTTTTATCGACTGTTCAAATCGGAATTACTTTAATCGGAATATTGACTGGAATTTTTAGTGGTGAAAATATTACGAAAGACTTAGAAGCTGATATTGCGCAAATACAATTTTTTCAAAACTACGCACACCCGATTGCAGTTAGCACTGTATTAGTTGCTATTACCTTTTTCTCTTTAGTGTTCGGTGAGTTGGTTCCTAAAAGAATTGGATTAACTTATCCAGAAAGCATCGCTAAGAATATTTCACAACCAATGAAGATGATTTCTGTTGCCACAGCTCCCTTTATTTGGTTGTTGATTCAAACTACTGAATTAGTTTTAAAGTTACTCAGAATTACCCCTTCTGTTGATAATAAAGTTACAGAAGAGGAGATAAAAGCTATCATCCGCGAAGGAACAGAAGATGGTGAAGTGCAGAAGATTGAGCAAGATATTCTCGAACGAGTTTTTTATATTGGTGATCGAAAGGTAAGCTCTCTAATGACGCATAGAAGCTCTATGACGTTTTTGGAATCAGGCTTTTCTAAAGAACAAGTAAGACAGACGATTACGGAAGCTCTTCATTCTATTTATCCTGTTTATAACAAGAATCCAGATACTATTTTAGGCGTAGTAAGTTTAAGGAGTCTATTTGTAAATATAGACCAAGAGAATTTCAATATTTCATCACTCTTGCAAGAACCAATTTATATTACAGAGACAACCTCAGCTTATAAGGCACTGGAAAAATTTAAAAAGACAAATGTGCATTATGCGCTTGTTACTGATGAATATGGAATGCTGCAAGGCATTGTTACATTAGATAACATCCTGCAAGCTCTTGTAGGAAATGCTTCCGAGTTTAATCAAAATGAGTTGAAATTAGAAAAGCGAGAGGATGGAACTTGGCTGGTAGACGGTCATTATCCGCTGCATGACTTTCTAATTTACTTTGAGTTAGATGACCTTGTTCATAATTATGAAATCAATACAATCAGTGGGCTGATCTTAAATGAACTAGCCCATATTCCCAAGGAAGGCGAAAAGCTTAAATGGAGAAACTTTGAGCTTGAAATCCTTGATATGGATGGAGTCAAGATCGATAAGGTCTTAATTAGGGCAATATCATAATACTTCCGATCTATAACTCAAAACATAAAATTGAATCAATAAGCATCCACCGTTTTAAATGTAGAAATTTCTCCGAGTCTACGACGGGATAACTTCTGAGTAGACGCTAGTCCTTCTAAAATAAATTCTACACCGGTTACGAAGAGATGATCTTCTCCATCCATTCCTTTTTCATGAAGCAAATCCCATAAAGCAGGAACTGATTTTAATAAAGCGCGGTAACTTGCTGTAGGCATTAGATCGGATATTTCTAATTTGCCCATTGTGTAGATTTGTTTTGCTATGTCATTGAAGTTAGCTGCATATTTTTTGGGCGGAAAATATTCTTCGAAAATAATGCGTGTTGCCTGGTCAAGTAGTTTGATTACAACCTGGTATTCGCTGACTGCTTCGTCGCGGTAAGGGTCTAATTCTATTTTGCCGGAGCAAGATGCAAATATATTTCCCAAATCAGTGAGTCTTACGTAACCTTTTAATTCACCAAAGTTCAAGGCGCGTTTTCTTGCTGAGCTAACTGCTACTTCATAGTTTGCGATAGACAGTCTTGCACTGACTCCCGATTTTTGATTTACTAAGTGGGAGCTTCTGGCTTGGATTGTGATTTCTTCAATGATCTCTTCGATATAAGGAGGAACAATGATTTCCGGTGTCTTGATGGGAAGTTTAAGTTCTTGTTTTGTAATCTCAAGCCCGATTTGTCTTGTCTTTGGATAATGCGTTCTTATCTCAGAACCGATACGGTCTTTTAGTTGGGAAATAATTTTACCACTTCTAGAATAATCGTCAGGATTCGCAGTGAAACAAACCATAACGTCAAGTGGAAAGCGAATAGGAATCCCGCGAATTTGAATGTCAGCTTCTTCTAATATATTAAAGAGAGAAACTTGCACTAGATAATCTAGGTCAGGCATTTCGTTTACTGCGAATATGCCTCTATTCATACGGGGAAGTAAACCAAAATGAATTGCACCTTCAGAAGATAACGGCTCTCCATTTACAATACGAGAAGGATCTAAGTCACCGATGATGTCTCCAATTCTCGCACCCGGTGCTAGTCTTTCTCCGTAACGCTCATCACGAGTGAGCCAGGTTAATTCTGTATTATCCCCTTGCTCGTTGATGATTTTTTTACCTTTTGCAGTGATGGGATGAAAAGGACTTTCTGGAATTTCAGTTCCTTTGATGATAGGAATTCTTTCGTCAAGTAGGTTGACTAAGGCGCGCATGATTCTACTCTTTGCCTGACCTTTTTCTCCGAGCATAACAATATTATGCCCCGAAAGAATTGCATTTACAAGTTGAGGAATTACTGTATCTTCATAGCCGTGAATTTTGGGAAATATGATTTCTTTGTTTAAGAGTTTAGCAGATAGATTTTCTGCCATTTCCATTTTGATAGATCGCTCGATATAATTGCTTTTCTTTAATTCACCAAAGGTTCTAATTTCTTTCATTTAAGTCCTCTAACATTAGAGAATGAAGTAAGCCATAAAATGAAAAGAAATTTTTATAGCTCTTTTAAAATTAAACGTAAATTTCTAGCTTGAGGAATTTCTATTTCGCAGCGAAGTAAATTTTAGATAGGTTAAATTATTTCTTTGCAGGCAATGTTACATCTTTTCCTGTTTTAAAGAAAAGAAAAACACGAATGCAAAACATAATGACGGACATGACGGATTCATCAACCGGTCCGGGAATGTTAGGTAGAACGGGATAAATAAGAGCGAGTAGGACAGGCCAGTTATTTTTAAAGCTTTGTCTTATACTTCTATCGCGGACAATGAATACTATCGAAGTAATGAATACGGGAATAAATCCTAAGACACTAACAATCAAATAAACAATAGAACTTCCGGCTAATACTAAAAAGCCACTTAAGTCATTCGGGAGTCCCTGATTCCATATGAAATAGATTCCAAAGAAAAAGAAAAGATAAGCGTAAACGCATATAAACAAGACTCCCCAGATGAGACCGTAAGGCACTCCGCTTTTTATTGGTGCTGGCACAGGTGCAGTTTCTTCCACTAGATTAACCCTCTTTCTTTAAAGTCTTTAATCACTATTTCTAAATCTTCCGGTGAGTCAACGGATAATCCTGCTTTGTCGGTTAAATAAATTCCGATACTATGCCCGGCTTCGATGGCGCGAAGTTGTTCTAGTGATTCGGATGCTTCTAGTTCGCTTTGAGGTAAATTGTTGTAGTTTAGTAAAAATTCTCTTTCGTAGGAATAGATTCCTAAGTGACGGTAAACGGGTGTTATCTTTTTGTGATTGGATGGAATCAGAGAGCGTGAAAAATACAAAGCCTTTTGGTTTTTATCAAAGACTACTTTTACTCGATTCGGGTCGCGTTGATCGGATGCAGGCATGAAACAAGCAGCAGTAGTCATTTCCCAATTTCTATTTTTTATCTTTAATGCTACAACTCCATCAATGAGTTCAGGCTCTATTCCCGGTTCGTCTCCCTGGATATTTACAACTACGTCTACTCCTGATAATCCGCTTACTACTTCAATCAGTCTGTCTGTTCCTGTTGCATGGTTTGGGTCAGTCATTACAACATTTCCACCTGCATTTTTAATTACTTTGTAAATATCTTCGTGGTCTGTTGCCACAATTACATCGGATAATGACTTAGCTTTCTTTGAATGAAAATAAGTCCATTCAATCATAGTTTTGCTTCCTATCTTAGCCAATGGCTTTGCAGGAAGTCGCGTGCTTGCGTAACGTGCGGGGATAATTCCGATTATGTTCATGTTTTATTTCTTTTCCATGTTGAGTTTTTTTATAAGCTATCAAATGCATCGGGTTCTACTTGTGGGACTTTACTTAAAATAGATTGAAAGTGCGTCCAGCTTCCTCTTTTGGCTCGATCAGAAATATTTTCTTGGACTGTCAAAATTGGAATTAAAGCTGAGAGAGCCATTGATACAATTTGATCTATGCTAATATTTTCCTTAACTGAAATGCTTTCTATTTTCTCAAATAGAAAATCTGGAATTTGTGATTGCACTGTTTTCATTGAATTTCTCCTGAAATATAATTATGCAACTTTAAATGTTATTCCAACAGGAATTAATTGTTTGCTGTCTTTATTCTTTAGTTCCTTTTTAATTCTTTCAAAATAGCGAATCGTCTCTGGCTCATAAAATCTTTCGCCACAGTGCTCACAGACTTCGGCATTCACTTTCACTAAGGCAGTATTGTTGTTAAACGAAATAATTTTTTCAACTGTCTTATTATTTGTTTTTCCGATTCCGCAATGAATGCATTTAGATAATTTCTTTTTCATTTATTTCTCCTTGTTTTATTGTCATCCATCCATTCTTCATTGCTAGGCTTGTAGACAGTCACTAACACAGAAAATAACTTTTCTTTAAAAAAGCCCCAAACACTATGAACTGAATTGTCTTCATAGTCAACCCCATTTATTAAACAAGAAGGAGCAATTCTACTTTTAGGATATTGCTCAATAATTTCGCCATTCTCTAAAGAATGCAAGACATTTTCTAGGTCTAAATCGTCTTCTTGCATTTCATCAAAAGCATGGTCACTCACTTTAAAATTTCCATTTCGAACAGAATCTCTTATATCTTGAGTATCCAATTCATTCCTCCTTATTATCCCCAAACACTTCTCTTAAAAACGCCTGCGGCAAATCATCAATAGCCTTATCTTCTTTTCTTTACATTTAGTTTTATCAAATAGTCTTTTGTAAATCTTGTCTTAAATGTGTCAAAATATTTCCCAATAGGTTTTCGCCTTTCCAGTTTTTCGGATCTAATCTATCAGGATTATCAATTGCAAGTGCGATTCCCCATACCTTATCATTTGGATTTACTTCGACTAAGAGTTTTTCGTTTGTTTGATATAGAATTTCTTTAAGATGAATATTTTGATAAAACTTTAAAAAATTTCCTAAATATACAATTTGGTATTTTACTTTATCCCATAAATTTGAATCAAAGTTGCGGATAATCCTGCCTAGTCGCTGATGTTCTTTTGGATTATCTGTATTTAATATTTCAGAAGCCGTTTCAAGGTCATTCATGAGAATTGATTTTTGATACATCATAAATTGTTCTGCACAATTGAATTCTATTCCAGAATAAATAAATCGACTATGCCACCATTGACTTAAATGACCTTTTAGAAAGAAAATATATTTTTCTTGAATATCCCAGTAAGAGTTAGCGGGCTTGTTTGATGTAATCATGATTTGCCTCTTAAATAGTGAACAAACTACTCATTCTAAATCGATTAGTCAATGAAATAAAGGGGCTGTTAATAGATTTGAATTTTCCGATGTCATTCCCATAAACATTAAGCTTCTTTTTTAATTGGGCATCTGTAGAAATTGATACCCTCGACTGAAAACACATTCGACTATGCTCAGTGCAGGCTTCGAGGGTGATAATGGAGAGTCAAGAAGCACTGGCTATTTTCTCTGTGCCTCTCTGTCTCGGTGGCAAATCTTAATTCACGATAAATTCGCGGAAGTAGACTTCTTTGATTTTTCCGTTTGTTAGAATGTGATTGATATGAGCTTTAATTTCTTCGCGTAAATCCAATTGATCGTTTAGAGTTTTTAAATCTTCTTTTGTTTTACGAGAGATAATCAAGTTGATGATGTTTTGCATTTGAGGAAGACGGGTTGCAAGCTCTGCGCCTAATGCTTGTTGTCCTGCATCAAAACCAAACGTTAATTTCAGCTTGATAAAATGCGCTTCGCCAATATCAGCAGTATTAATACGAAACTCGTCAACAAAGTTAAATGTTTCGAGTGGTGGTGGAGCTTTTACAAGTGCGATATTCTTTTGTTGTTTATAAACACTTGTAGCTGTCTTTTGTGCGACAAACGTAGATATAACCGCTACAAGAATAACGCCTAGTATCCCCGCCGCAATCCATATTAACCATTTTATAATTGGTGACGATGCTTTCGGCTCCGCCGCCGGCTTACCATCTTCGTCTTCTAATTCTGCTGCTGCATCACCCATGAGTAGTCTCCTTAAACAAGTTCAATTTTTTTTTAGTCCTCACCCTCTACGGAAGTTTCCGTGTTCGGGAGTTTTGTATCTGGCAATCCTAAATTGCTTTCATTGAAACCTCGTTTCACTGATTTTTCAGATAAAATTACAATATCAATTCTTCGATTGTATGCTTTCGCTTCAGGGCTTCCCTGATCTTCTACTGCAAATGGTCTTGCTGAGCCATAACTAACTGCTTGAAATAATCCGGGTGGAAGTTTTCCAACGTTAATCATATAAACGGTGGAGTTAATCGATCTTGCCCCCGCCAAATCCCAGTTGTTGATATAGGTTCTTTCTTCGCGTCCAACGTTAGTGCCCGGAAGAACTGCATCTTCATCGCTATGACCTTCTACTTTTACATAACGCTCTAAATCTTTAATAAGTCCAGAAGCTTTTTTTAATACATCTTTTACCGGTGGCAGTAAAATGGCGGAGGCAGGATTAAAATAATCTGCTCCTATAAGAGAAATCACAAGCCCGCGCTCATCTTCCGTGATTCTAACTCTTCCCTTTTCTATTTCCGATTTGAATACTTGCGTTGCTTGATTTCTAGCTTTAGAAAGTGCTTTACCACTTGTCTGAGAAGGCAAGCTTTCTACGTTCATCCCTAATTCTTCGAGAGATCCTTTCGCAAGAGTTTGTCCCCCATCAAAAAAGCCTGTAGAAGATTTGAATACAGAGAGGATAATTTGCATTTCCCTCTGATTCGTTTTTCCAGTTGTATACAGCATAATAAAGAAGCATAAGAGCAATGTCACCATGTCTCCATAGGTCAACATATACTCCGCTACTTTTTGAATGCAGTCAGGACAGTTTTGTTTTTTAGCCATAAACCAGTCTTAGTCCTTACCGTCGTCTTTTAATACGGCACGTTCTGATGGAGCAAGATAACTAGAAAGTTTTTCTTTCACAATACGAGGATTATCCCCGGACTGAATCGAAAGAGTTCCTTCTATCATAATTTGTTTCATTGAGAGTTCGTCTTCACTTCTCTTCGCTAATTTCTTTACAAATGGAATTGCAAGTAAGTTAGCGGCAAACGAACCGTAAAGCGTTGTAATAAGGGCGGCAGCCATACCTTCCCCGATAGCAGAAGAGTCCCCACTACCAAGGTTCTTAAGCATCGCCACAAGACCAATCAGTGTTCCAAGCATCCCGAAACCAGGAGCCAATCCACCGTATGTGTCCCACCAAGCTCTACCTGATGCGTGACGACTTGCTATATTTCCAATTTCCGTTTCCATAATATTTCTAACTAGCTCAGGGTCAGTTCCATCCACTACAAGTTGAATTCCTTTCTTTAAAAATTCATCCGGTAATTCATTTACATCATCTTCCAAGGCAAGTAAACCCTCTCTACGTGCTTTCTCAGAGAAAGAAACAAGAGTTGTTATGAGTCCAGGTATATCGAACTTATCCACAAAGAAAGCTTTGCGCGTAACTTTACCAATAGAAAGAGTCGAATCCCAAGTGGCAGAAATCATAGTAGCAGCAGTTGCTCCACCAAACGTAATAAGAACCGAAGGTATATTTAAAACGTCCCCCGCTCCTAAGCCGGCGTAAATTGTCCCGAAGGTCAATAGAACCATCCCTGCACTTATCCCAACGACTGTTGCTATATCCATTTTGGTTACTTCTCCTCATTTGCGGAAATATGTATTGCGTTCATAAAAACTTTTCTTTGGTATTCTATGATGCTTTTTATAATTTCATCTACTTTTTCTTTTACGATAATTTTTTTATCGTTTTGTAAAGTGATTACCGAATCGGGTGTTGCTTCAATACTTTCGATCAAATTACAGTTTATTACTAGCTCGGAGTTATTTAATCTATGTAAGGTAATCAAGGTCTGTCCTGTGTAGAGTTTAGTTTTCTCTAATCTGTCTATCGACCTGATTTTTTATTTCATTTATGAATTTTTCTTCCGTGAACCGATTTATATTCTTTTGGAAATCGGCTGTCTTGAAGGAGAGCTTTTCGAACCTAGAAATGGCGTCATTTAGCGATTCAACGGTTTGTTCAGGGAAAAAAACGCCTGTCTTTTTATCGACGACCGTTTCTAAAGCCCCACCTTCTCCAAACGCAATCACAGGTGTGCAATACCCTTGAGACTCGACAGGTGTAATTCCGAAATCTTCCAGCCCCGGAAAGATAAAGGCACGCGCCTTTTTGTAATACTCGGCGATTTCGGCACGGGGCTTTCCTCCTAGAAATTCAATATTAGAAGGAACGGACTGTTTGAGTTTCTTTTCATCTTGTCCTCCTCCAATGATAACAAGTCTCTTTCCGTTTTGGCGAAATGCTTCTATGGCAAGGTCAATTCTTTTGTAAGGAGCAAAGGCAGAGACGATTAAATAAAAGTCTTCTTTCTTTTCCTCGATGACTTTGTATCCTTCAGGAAGGCAGGGCGGGTGAATGACGACAGAATCCCGCGCATAGTATTTTTTGATTCGCTTAGCGATAAATTTTGAATTAGCGGTGTATTGATCTACTCGATGAGAGGATGACACATCCCAAGAGCGCAGATAATTAGAAATAGCTTGTATGATTAGAAATTTTAATCCACTCTTTGCAGGAAAATAATCGTAATACAAATCCCAAACATAACGCATAGGAGAATGAATATAAGAAATATGAATGCTATTCGGTGGAGGAATAATGCCCTTAGCCACACAATGAGAAGAAGAGAGAATCAAATCAAATCCACGCAAATCTAAAGTTTCAATTGCCATTGGAAATAAAGGAAGATAAGAACGATACTTATTAGCCTTTAATGGCAAACGATCAGTAAACGCAGTATGAATCTTTCGATTTTCAATTCTTTCGTTTAACGTTCCCTTATTATAAATCAAAGTAAAAAGCTCCGCCTCGGGATAAATCTTTAACAGTGAGTCTAATACCAGTTCACCCCCTCTCATCCCCGTCAACCAGTCATGTATAATTGCTACTTTCATTTTGTGTTATGCTTTCCTTTGTTTTGTAAAACTACTTTCTACTTTCCATTGCAGCCTTGCTCAATTCTTGCACACTGTTGAACTTAGGTAAATTCTCTCGCCATTTAGTATAATCAAAATCATTTCTTTTGATGATAGAAATAAATCTTTCTGTCTCTAAACTACCTAGACTTTGAAATAAAACTTGGAAGGCTTGCATTTTAATTTCAGTATCAGATCGCATAATTATTCTCCTGTATAAATTTTAATAAAATCAATTGGATTAATAGTGTTGATTTCGCCGATAAGATTCTTTTTGTTAAGTATTTTTGCATCTGTAGTAATAAAGTATTCCGCTTTTTTCATCCGCACGTCTAGTCCTTTAATTTTGGATTTCAAAAAGTTCTATATCAGGGATATTAATAAAATGCTTTTTATTTAAAGTAAGTAAAGGAGTCTTGTGAATAATCGAAGTTGCCGCAATAAAAATATCTCGGAATTCAATTAACTGATTGGACTTTTTTAATTGGAGAAAAATTTCGGCGGCTTTTATTGCAATTTCTTTTTCAAAGGAAATAATTGGAATATTACGAGTAAGTAGTTCAACGTCATTTTTCTTTTCAGTATTTGTTGCTCCCATATATAGTTCGTAGAGTGTAACTGTGGAAAGGGATATGATTGTATTCTTAGGAATCTTTTTTAATGTAGTTAAGTCTTTATTTTTCGTTCTTAAAAATTCAATAAATATAGAAGTGTCGATTACCAAGATTGAACACTCCAATTAGACATTTTTTTAATATCGTCTTGCCAGTCGTTTATATCAGTTTCTGTCCAGGTAGAAACTTTTTGAATTCGTTCAAAGTATTCCGTTAAATCTAAAGAATTTTCATTAGGAACATTCTCATATTGTTCAAATAAGAATTTAGCAAAATGATAAATTTCTTCCAATCTACTTTCTGAAAGTTTTTGTATATAGTTAACGGTTCCTGTCAATAATTCAGTTTTACTCATAGCACTCTCAATTTAAGCAATAAGCAATAATATTTCAAGTCTTTATTTCTCTACTTGCCGTGTGCTAGAGTTTCATTCCTTTACATTTTATTTCAAGTCTTTATTCTAGTTTCGGGCTGAATCCTTTTACTTGTCCATGCATCTAATATACTCTTTCCTCTTCTATTAAGTATACTATCAAAGATACTCTCAAATGGTTATGAGTATTTTTCACAGTATCTTTGATAGTATCATAGATAGTATCATTCATGCATCGCAATCTTAATGGTAAGAATACGCAAAAGTAAAAAAACTAAGTATAGTAAATAGTCTTTTGAGTAATGTTTGTCAAATTTTGTTTGTCCTTCATAAGATTCGAGCACTATTTAGTTTTGATTTCGAAAAGCTGTATTTCTGCAATATTGATAAAGTGTTTCTAATCTTCTATATCTGTTTCTGTCCAAGTAGAAACTTTTTGAATTCTTTCAAAGTATTCTGCTAAATCAAAAGTATTTGAATCTGTCCTATTCTCGTATTGCTCAAATAA
>Ga0209174_10000516_pt1 | contig 29084 bp, 22 predicted proteins | sample JI91814BDNA_FD_187505 | JGI IMG/M metagenome (GOLD analysis project Ga0209174, IMG submission 187505) | Wastewater effluent complex algal communities from Wisconsin, to seasonally profile nutrient transformation and Carbon sequestration -... | ecosystem: Engineered > WWTP > Effluent > Algae...
CTCTGGCGCTCAATATCTGGCTTTTGTCTGCTTATAGCGATCCCTATTGCGGCGAGCTAAAAATCAAGCCAACCATGTTTAACTTGCTCAAAGAAGCAATTTTGAATGTACCAGACACACCATCACGCTACTTGCACGATCCAAAACCATAAGACAGCAAATAAACAAAATTGACTTTATTTAGCCTTCACTACAGCCAGACCTTTCCAGCTTGTAGTGTACTCCGGCGTCAAATATTCACTCTTCATTTTCCAGCTGTGATTTTGACCTTCGGCCGCGATATAGAGTGTGCCGCGGCCCATAGTGTTATTAGTGGCATCAAGCAATTTCATCAATTTTTCAGACTTATTGACTGACTCAGTTGATTGAAATAGTGACAGCTGACGCTCACCTTTGTCGCTCAAATCGAGCAGCACCACTCCAGCTTTTTGATAAGCATAGCCAGACTTATAAATTTGATGCAAACCTTTTAGTGCCGCTTTGACCAGCACAAGAGTATCATCGGTGGGAGTGTCCAGTGGTATGGTGGCACTTTGTGCATACTGGTCTTCTGATTGAGCATAACGATTGGTCTTGATGTAAACAGTGACCGCAGCAGCTATCGAGCCATCAGTGCGCAATTTGAGCGCGGCTTTGGACATATAGCTAGTGACAGCTTGCTCCAGGTCCTGGAGTTTATATACATAGGTACCAAACGATCGCGATGACACTATCTGCTTGCGCGATGGTGCTATCTCAGTCAAACTCAGACAGGACTGACCACGCAACTCCAGTATGGTGCGCTTGAGCACCACGCTAAACTGCTTTTGCATCAGCTCCGCATCGCTGTCTCTGAGCTGTTTGACTGTCTTGATACCGAGCATATCAAAACGCGGAGTCAATTTACGTCCCACCCCCCAGACTTCTTCAACTGCCATGCGTGCAAGGAGTTTGTCTACATCCTCTGCGCTCAGACCATCAAAGTTAAAAACACCATCGGCAAGGCCTTTTTGTTTAGCCAAAAAATTGCCAAGTTTAGCCAGAGTCTTGGTCGGACCAATACCAACACAGACTGGCACTCCAATGCACTTTTTGATTGTCTGCCTGATGGTACAACCAAGCTCAAAGGGATCTGGCATGCCAGTAAAATCGAGGAAGCATTCATCGATGCTGTAAATTTCTTGATGAGGACTAAATTTACCCAAGAGACTCATGATGCGCTCAGATATATCGCCATACAAAGCGTAATTGGACGAGAGTGTGACTACGCCTTGAGACTTGACCAGATCAGCGATTTTAAATAGCGGGATACCCATCTTTACGCCGAGTGCTTTAGCCTCATTAGAGCGCGACACAACACAACCATCATTGTTAGATAAGACCACCACGGGCTTACCTTCCAGACTTGGATTAAAGATGCGCTCGCAAGAGACATAAAAGTTATTGCAGTCAATCAAAGCAAAAAGCTTATCTTTGCTCATTTATAGCCACTCGCTACAACTCGTGGATGACGCTGGTAACCACACCCCAAACTTCCAAATTGGCTTCTGAGCCAAGCTCGATAGCAGCGTATTCGGGGTTTTCGGATTGTAGGGTAACTTTTGTGCCATCGATGATAAAGCGTTTTAGCAGTAGCTCTCCATCGAGGACTACCACAGCGATTTTTTTATGCTGTATGGGCAGTGCCCTGTCCACCACAATTAAATCACCAGAGTGAATACCTGCGCCGATCATTGAGTCCCCGTCGACTCGCATAAAAAAGGTCGACTCACGGTGTTTGACCAAAAGCTGGTTAAGGTCGAGCTTAAGCTCCAGATAATCAGCCGCAGGAGAAGGGAAACCTGCTGACCGCCGACTATTCAAAAAATCCAGGGAAGGAACTTCAGACATAGGGTGACTCAGACAAAGGGATTCAGAACTAGGGATTTAAGCACACAACTAAAAATGCCGCCATACCTACATATGGTAGCAGGATAATGGACAAACTGTCCTTGGCCCTGCCTTGGGCACTATCTAATGAACGGCCTTGCAAACAGGCAGGCACTCGACCTGGCAATCTCAGCCGTAAGCGCCTGCGGGACAATTGTTCAAAAATGACTTAGTCGATGATGTATTCGCGCCAGTACTCTGTGCGCTCTTTCCAGTCGCAGTTATCATTGCCACAGGTGAGCGTTACTCTGGAGGCGTGAGAGTCAATCTCCTGGACATTAAAGCCGTCTCTGACAGCATCAATAGTCTCGGCAAACTTTTCAAACTTACCGATGGGCTTTTTGCACTGGGGGCAAATCATCTTTTTGGCGGCGACAGCGTCTTTAATAACAGAAAGCGACATGACAACTCCAGAAATTGATTATCTACAACCTAAGAGTATCCTAGATCGCTTCCAATACATAGACAACTTAGCTAAGACTTAGATCAAAAGCCAACATAAATACTAGAGGCGCTAAGAGTAATTTAAAAGGTAAATGTTAGAGCGTAGGTCTGAGACTGGATGCCAAAATCTCAAAGATTGAGGTTGTCGCCATAACCTTCGGCTGTAAGTTCAAAATCGAGAGCACCGTATTCGGAGTCAGCGATTGTACGAATCAATCGCAGAGTAGCCAGACAATCACCCAGTGCTGAGTGATCTCCGCCATCTAAACGATGCCATTTATAGTGGTCAAAGCGCTCATCCCAAACGCCACGATACTGACCATAAGCCAACATTGCACACTTGTAAGTGAGCGCAGGTAGATCTGTTATGCCGTTGATGCGACAAGACTGAGCAATGATACGACGATCAAAATCGGCATTGTAAGTGACTATCGTCTTACCAGCTAAAAATGGCAATGCCGACTCGAGTACAGAGGCAAATAGTGGCGCATCGACTAAGTGTGCTTTGGTGAGCCCATGTATCGCTGTCGATCCCTCTGGAATAGAAGCCATTTGACAGTTAATCAGAGTATCTAGCAACACTTCTCCAGTATTGGAGATTATCGCTAGTTGTATGACTTCGTCGATATCTCTGAGACCAGTAGTCTCAGTATCGAGTATGACGTAGTCCTGAGAGCCGAGCACAAACTTAGCAAAGTCTATGGCATTATTGCGGTCCAGCATCTTTTGCTTGTGATCTGGTTCGGGCACACTATCCACCAATCTTGTGCTAAGGACTCTATTGACTGCCAAAGTATAACCTGGCAATGCCCAGAGCTAAGATATCGTGCCACAAAAGGCAGTATTTTTATCACAATGCAGGACGCAAAGCAGTGATCTAATGTTGTAAACAGTGCCAACTATAAGGGGGAATCTACGATGTCAGAGAGGTTGCAGATCAAGCCGGGCTCAACGGGCCAAGCTACAATCGTAATTCTGCAACTTAGCTACTGAGAGAATATCGCTGCATTGGTCAAGAGGGCAAAAATGACTTTACACTACGGCCGCCTATTGTTTTTGCATAAATGTCTTGCTTGCTTTTTTACTTTGCTACTTTGCCTATCTGGCGGTCTGCCGCTATCTGTACTGCCGGTACTGGCACAAGGTCTGAGCTATGGACAACCAGCTCCGGAGCTAACCAATGAGCAAAAGCGAGACCAGCAAATTGATCTAACTGTAAGTGAGTCAAAACCAGACAAGCAAGCACAATTGCAGCCTATCTCAAGCGAGGCCAAAGTCCCGGTCGAGACGGAGCCAGTAAGCGCAAGTCGATTGGAGCAAATTGCAGCAAGTTTGCCACCCCTTACAAAGGATGCGATCAAACAATTTAAATTAGCCACAACCGGTCCTGTCAAACCGCAAGTAGCGACCACTCAGACTCTGTCATCCCTGACAAAAACCCAAAACGCTCCGACAAAACCACAAACAAGTAAAGTGGGACCGCTCAAAGTAACCAGAGTAAGCGATCAGGGCAAACTCAGCACAGTAAGCCAGTTAGCCATCACTTTTAACCAGCCCATGATTGCACTCAAAGGGGCAGAGACAGTAAGTCCAGCGGACTATTTGTCCATCGAACCCAAGCCCGAGGGCACCTACCGCTGGCTTGGAGACAAAACAATACTGTTTACTCCAGCCCGGGGACGTCTGCCCAGGGCGACACATTACACAGTAACCATACCGACAACAACAAAATCCATATATGGACAAAGCTTAGACAAGCCCTATGTCTTTAGTATCGACACCCCTCCGGTAACTCCACTAGCGATCGTTAAAAGCCAAGATAAGGCACGCACTACGACACCGCTTATAGTGGCGACTTTTGATCAAGATATAGATCGGCAAGCAATACTTAAATTGCTCACTCTTACCCAAGCCAACAATCAAAATAACAAAATAGGGTTACGTCTGGTTGCCGATGCCATCGCGCTCAGCGACAAATCTCTCAAGGACGTTTTGAGCCAGCACTCAAAAGATCAATGGTTAGCTTTTGAGCCAGTAAATGCTTTGCCTAAAGCAACATCCTTTGTAGTCAAATTTGCCAGTGGTCTACCCTCAAAGGAAGGTCCACTCAAGTCGCAGAAGGCAATCAGTTTTGGCTTTAGTACCTATGGACCGCTCAAACTGATCTCACAACCAGTACCCAATACCTCGCCAGAGAGCTGGAATAGCCAGGTATTTGAATTTTCCAATACCATAGCCGAGTCTAGCTTTGATGCAAAACTCATAAAGATCCAGCCGACCGCGCCAGATCTAAAGATAGAGCAACAAGACTCAAGAATCTCTATCACCGGAGATCTTAAGGCGCTCACCACCTATACCGTCACCTTTGACAAAACTTTGACTGACGAATATGGGCAAAAGCTAGGCACAAATCTCGTCACACGGTTTACCACAGGCAAACGAGAACCAGCCGTGGAGCAAAGAGATCAGCTGGTCACACTGCCAAAATTTGCCAGCCCCGTATTTAGCATCAAAGCCCAGGGCATACCTCAAATCAAGATAACTATACGCAAAGTAACACCAGCCTATTGGTGGGAATACGCCAACATACCTGAGCCTAAATACAAGACAAAAATCAAAGGTCAAATAGTAGAAACAAAAGTAGTATCAGTTGGACAAAACAAAAAGACGATAGAAGTAAATCTGGCACCGCACCTGACCAGAGGCTATGGTCATTTTATCGTCACTACTGAGAGTCTTGGCACAAAACCAGATCAAATTCAATGTAGCCCTACATGGGTCCAGGTAACCAACCTGGGAGCTGATGTGACCAGCGGCAATACACTCACTACGCTGGTGACAAATCTAACCGATGGCAAATTTGTGCAAGGCGCCACAGTGCAAATGCTACCTGCAAAGTCCACCGCCACCACTGGCGAGGACGGTCTAGCCAGACTCTTAGCGCCAGATAGACGGGTGGGCAGCCAAGCCATGCTTGTCTCAAAAGGAGACGATACATCAATCACAGCCAATCGCAACTATCAAGCATGGCTCAAGACACAGATACCACTGAGTCTCAAATGGTACCTGGTGACAGACCGCAATCTTTATAAACCAGGTGAAACAGTCAACTTCAAAGGCTATTGTCGGCTCGTCTCAATTGGAAAGAGAGATGAGTTTATCCACCAACTGCCTGCAATTCCAAAATTAGCCTACAAAATTACAGATGGCACCGGCATAGAAATCGCCCAGGGTGAATGCAAAATAAGTGAAGGCGGCGCTTTTAACTTTAATACAAAACTACCTGATAAAGTCAATCTTGGTAGTGCCAATGTGGTTTTGCAAGCTCTACCAAAAGCTGATAGTCAAATAAGCAAGGCAAAGAAAACTCTAGTATCTGGCTTTGAGGAAATATCTCAGGTAGAGATAAAAACTCAAGATGGGCAGACGATTGCGCCATACAGCACGCAAACTTCTTCATCATTTATGATTCAAGAATTTAGAGCGCCTGAGTTTGAGATGAAGGTCAAAAGCAGTGCTGGCAGCATCCTCAACTTGCAAGAGAGGACTGATCTAGTTGCTAGCACAAAATACTTTGCTGGCGGTACTTTGACAGAGACACCTGTTAACTGGCAGATATCAGCTACTCCTTCGACATTTAGCCCGGTGGGATGGTCAGAATATCGGTTTGGCATAAACCAAAACATCTGGTCTAGAGGCATACCAGCCCCTAGTGAAGCCCGCACCACCTCGTCTCTTACAACTCACACTGGTGCCGATGGTCAAAGTACGATATCTGTAAAAGTCGACAAAGCATCAGAGGGGCAGCCCACTAGCCTCACTTGCAAAGCCGAAGTGCTGGATCTAAATAGACAGTCATGGTCAGACAGCACCACAATCCTGGTACACCCATCGGACTATTATGTCGGTCTAAAATCGAGTCAAAACTATTATCATAGCGACAAACCTCTCGATTATCAGTTGATAGTGACAGACAAAGACGGCAAAGCAAAAGCAGATTGCCCGGTTAATCTCAAGCTCATGATGTCCCAACAGGATGAGCCAGACAAGCTGATTGAGGAGCAAACACTACAATCGACTGCAACACCCCTATCATTTAACTACAAGCCGCAACCTGGCGGTGAGTACAAGATCATTGCCACCGTATCCGATAGCAAAGGACATAAAAGCAAGACTTCAATAACTACCTGGGTGCAGGGCAAACAACAAGAAACCTTCACCACAGTGCAATCACAGACAGTCGAAGTCATGCCCAGTAAAACAAGCTACCAGCCTGGAGAAAAAGCAGAAGTAATAATATTCTCGCCATTTTATCCAGCGCAGGGCACACTCACGGTAAGACGCCTGTCTGTGGTCCAATCAATACCACTGACCATCAACTCCAATGCCACCACCGTGGAGGTACCGGTCAGCAGTGACTACTACAGCGATTTTAACGTGCATGTACAGCTCGCTGGTAAAAGTGCAGTCTACGGAGAGGGCAGCAGCAAAATAACAGTCAAACCACTGGAGCACAAGCTAAAAGTCGTGGCGGCAACCCCTCAGACTGAATACGCTCCTGGTGCAGATAGTGTGATTAATATTGCACTGAGCGATGCCAGTGGTAAGCCAGTGGCCAATGGAGAAGTAGCTATCGCTGTAGTTGATGAATCCATCCTGGCTCTATCAGGCTACAACTGGGGCGATCCATTGGATGCATTTTACCCAGAGGGCAGCGGCAATCTCTATGATATTCACAACCGTGAGACTGTGATCCTTCCAATGTTATTAAAAGATGCCTCCACCCCCCCAGTCCCGGGAAGCTTTAGATACCCTGACAGAAAACACTACTTCCGCAAAGGCTTAGGCGGTGCCCTGGTAAACCCTCGCTATGGCCAATCCAACGAAGTAGGACAGGCAGCAGACGCAATGGCGGCACTACCGCCGCCCTCGGCACTTCCACCGCCTCCAATGCCGCAATCAAAGGGAGAGGGCTTCTTTGCCCCGAGTGCAGCACCAAGCCCTATACCTGCCATTGCCATGAGGACAAACCTTGCCTCTCTGGCGTTATTTGAGCCAAGTGTCATCACAGATCAAAATGGCAAAGCCAGTGTCAAGTTGCATCTACCGGACAATCTCACTAGCTACAGGATAATGTCCCTGGCCGCATCCGGTAGCAACAAATTTGGCACGGCAGAGAGTAGCCTGACAGCCAAACTGCCACTATCTATCAAACCAAGCGCGCCGAGATTTTTAAACTTTGGCGATAGTTGCGAGCTGCCTTTGATGGTGTACAACCAGAGCAATGAGACACTTAAGACAGAAGTCGTATTGCAAGCAAGTAATGCAAAATTGGCTGAAAAAGCTGACAAATCTGACAACGTCAATGTCTATAGTGCAAACGATGTACACACCGCAGCCAAGTTGGTAGAGATCAAAGCGCATGATCGAGTAGAAGTGCGCTTTGCCATGACCACAGAGGATATCGGCAAGATAAAACTGCAGTGCGCTGCCATTTCAGATGACAAAAGCGACGCAACCTACTTTGAGATCCCTGTACAGACTCCCGCCACAACAGAATCCACCGCTGCCTACGGAGAAATAAATGGAGAGCAAAACACTCAAGTTATCTCCCAAAAGTTGGAGATCCCAGCTGATATCTACGACCAGGTAGGTGGTCTGTCAGTCACTACCAGTAGCACCGCCATGCAAAACTTGCTGGACTCCTACATCTATCTGAGAGATTATCAATTTGACTGCTCAGAGCAGTTGTCCTCTCGTATCATAGCCACGCTATCACTACAAAACGTGCTAAGTGCCTTTGGTAAATTGGACGACCGTGATAATGCACTGATACGCACTCAAATACAAAAAGATGTAGATCAATTACTGGGCAGACAAAAAGATAATGGTGGATTTGGATTATGGTCCAGAGATGATCGCCAGAGTTGGCCTTATGTCACATTGCAAACAATTGAGGCACTAAATCTAGCCAGGACTAGAGACTACAAAGTAGACTCAGACAAACTCTCACTAGCAAATAATCTGCTTAGAGATTTTAACTCCGAGATACCGACTAACTATGATTATCAATCAAAGCTTGCACTGCAAGCCCGGGTCCTCCAACTACGCAGTCAGCTCAAAGACAATGATCCCAAAGCGGCACGCCTGCTGATTGCCAGTGCCCTCAAGCGGGCCCAACACAAGGGTCAACCGATGCCAGCTCTCAGTGCTACAGCGGTGGATCAAGTCAGACAGGCTCTGACGATTGAGACCGCAGCATGGCTTTTAGAAGTAGTCGGCAACGACAAAAACTCCACAATCGAAGCAGATTTACTGAGGCGCTACATCAATAGCGAAATAGTAGAGACGGCATCGACGGCATCACTGAAGAGCACCGGCTATGGTGCTTACAACTACTGCATGTTTTATAGCAATCACCGCGCCGAAGCAGTGCTCTTGCAAGCGCTGATCAAAGACAAAGCTGATAATCCAATAATTAGCAAACTAGCAAAGGGACTTTTAAATAGTCGCAAAAATGGACTATGGAATGGCCCGCAAGAGAATCATGTAATCCTCAAGGCTTTGCAAAAGTATTTTGCCACCTACGAAAACAAGAGCCCGGACTTTGTTGTGCGACTATGGCTCAATGATGTGTTTGCAGGCGAAGATACCTATAAGGGTCGCTCAGCTGCCAGTAAGACAATCGAAGTGCCACTAAGCTATCTCAAGCAAAACAAAGTCACTGACCTCACTCTATCCAAAGCCGGAGCCGGACGGCTCTATTATCGCCTTGCTCTGGACTATGCTCCCAGACAAGCTGTACTTAAACCAGCAGACTTTGGCTTTGTGGTCGAGCGCACCTATGAAGGTGTGCAAAATAAAGATGATGCCAAAAAGGACCAGAGTGGCATCTGGCACTTCAAAGCTGGAGCCCTGATCCGCTCGAAGATCAAGTTTACAGCCAGCGGCTCGCGCTATCATGTTGCTCTTTTAGACCCCATGCCAGCTGGAGCAGAAGCAGTAAATAGTGAGCTATCGGGCACTGTGGTGCTAGATGCGCCGGCTAGAGAAGAAAAATACCCGGCGCTGACAGATAGCGACGAAGACAGTGATGCTAACCCAGCTGGTAAAATGCCAGCCTCTACGCCAGCTATGGAACCAACTGATACAGTGCAGCCCTGGTGGCAATGGCCATGGTTTGAGCATCAAAATCTACGCGATCAACAGGCCGAAGCCTTTACCTCAGAATTGTATGCTGGAGACTATACCTACAGTTATCTCATGCGTGCCACCACTCCTGGTACATTTATAGTGCCACCAACTAAAGTCGAAGAGATGTATGAGACCGAAACTTTTGGTCGAGCAGCAAGTGAACGCGTCATTGTGGAATAGGAGATTGACACTCAAAATGAAAGTTGGCTATAAAGCTCTATCGGTATCAATTCTTGCTCTCATCGCATCTCTATACTCAATAGATAATTGCTTAAACTTTGCCCAAGCAAAAGAAGAATCACTGAGTAAAGACTGTCCACTACATGTCGGCAAAGAAGGCTATCACAAAAGCTTTGCCGGTGCCGATAAGTGGGTCAAAAAATTTGACGATCCGGCCCGCGACAAATGGCAAATGCCAAAAGAAGTTATATCTGCCCTCAAAATTGATAAAGACGACAAGATTGCTGATATCGGTGCAGGCACAGGGTACTTTTCGCTGCGCATCGCCAGGGCTTATCCCGACGCTACAGTCTACGGGGCCGATGTAGAGCCTGACATGATTACCTATCTCAAACAGCAGGCAAAACAGCAGCACTTGAGCAATCACAAAGCAGTCATGCTGCCGACTGACAATCCCGCCCTACCAGCAAAAGTAAATCTAGTACTGGTAGTCGACACCTATCACCATATCTCGCACCGCATCTCGTACTTTGCCGCCCTCAAAAAACATCTCATGCCAGATGCCAGAGTCGCAATCATAGACTTTACGGCACAATCGCCCGAGGGTCCACCACCAGAGCATAGATTATCCAAAGCCGACTTGACCGAGGAGATGAAAGAAGCTGGCTACGGTATAAGCGAAGACGTGGAGCTTTTGCCCTATCAATACTTTTTGGTTTTTAAGCCAAACAAATAAGTTAGCGGCTCTCCCGCCTAAAAATCACATGACAGCGCTAACAGTAAAGCATCACTCCACTGGAATATAGTTGATGTCGGCTGGCATCGTATACAGTGCACTCAAACTAATTTTGTCACTAGGTGAACAAAGATCTTGTGATTGCTTTTGTTCATTGTTCCAACCTTTGGCGAGCATCAAGTCGCCCTGCACTTCGCTATGTTGCAGGCCCCAGCAATGTCCAAATTCATGGGCAGCAGTGCGGGCCATAATATATTTAACATCACTCTGATCATATTCCGAATATTTAGCGCATGCCATCCATACAAACTCTGGCTGTTTATAAAACCAGGGATACAGGGCAAATCCAGCTTCGCCACTTTTGCAAGTCTCACAAAAGAGGACGACGATATCAGCCTTAGTGGGATCTGTGACGAAGGTGTAAGACAATAGCTTGCCTGCAACCGCCCAGTCCCAAGCTTTTAATCCGTCACGCACATACTGACTGTACTCAGATTTGTAGGTAGCAGACCTCGGCATACTAGTGTAGCGAGTTTTGACTGTGACCTCAGCTGCCTTGTACTCGCTCATCGTCATGATGCCACCGGCAGTGCCTGGGATAGTACGACCGTCACTTATAAAAATACGTATTGGATAGGCACTTGGCGACCATCTATGAGTCTTTTCGTTTTGTAGACAGCACTGCGGATAGTACTTATGCGGCAGCCTGGCAAGCTGCTGCCTGGCTGTAGTGACAAATGGCGAATTAATAGTACTGCCTACTATCACACGGCTAAAGGCAAGCTCAGCCAGGTCATAGTCACGGGCACCACTAGCAGCCACGCCCAGATAATACTGGATAGATAAATCACGGGGCTGCGCCTGGGACATTTGTTTAAAAGACGGCAAAGCTTGGCTATAGCGGCTAGTCTGCAATAGCTGCATAGGAGTGAGTGCAGATTGTGGTTGTGCCTTGTTTTGAGCAAGCGCAGTGTCTTGACAAAAGGACTGACCCAAAAGTGTAAAGACAATTGCTAGTAAGGCGCAGCGAAGAGTTTGCATTATTTATCCCACTACTGCTAACCAACAAGCTTAATTTACCAAACGCAGTCCATAAAGGATATCAAACAAAAATGCACCGGAACTCTAAAGTCCGGTGCATTTTTGCAATTAACAATACTGAGTCAAGTACAAGTACTTCTTAGCTATTGACTCTAATCTGGCTGCGGCTAAAGCGCTTAAGCACAAACTCAGGGTCAGTCAAACTGGCGTTACCAGCTGGATTACCACCTGTCACGTGGAAGTCCGAGAAAGCAGCGCTTTGATTGACATAGATGTTGCCAGTCAAGTTGAAGGCCACTGGTGTACCAGCTTCGGCCATGGCATCAGCGATCTCGTGGAGCTTTGCACTATCTGTGGTGTATGCACTGCAACTGATAGCGCCGTGCTCACTGGCGATACTAGCAGCAAGCTCAACGCTCTCATTTGTATCAGCTGTGGCGATGACAAAAGCAATTGGTCCAAATAGCTCTTGGGCAAATACTTTCTTCTCGCTGGCTGGCATTTCGATTAGCACTGGAGTAGCCGAGCGGATCTCGGGAAACTCAGGATTTACGAGAGTACCGCTCTCAAGCAGCACTTTGCCACCAAGATTTTTAGCTTCTGCTACACGCTTGTGAGTTGCTTCACTTTGTATAGCACCAAGTACAGCTGGACCAACTTTTGGATGGCTAGCAAGACCCTTAACTGCTTCCACAATGGCATCTCTCACTTCTTCAAAAGTAGCATGCTTATCACCAGCAGTGATACCACCTTTGGGGATAAAGATATTTTGAGGAGCGGTGCACATTTGTCCGCTATAGAGACAGAGACTAAATGCTACGTTTTGAGCCATAGCGCCTAGGTCGGCCACACTGTCAATGATGACGCTATTAACGCCAGCCATTTCGGTAAAGGTGACTTTGCCAGCCAGACCCTCGATATAACGGCCAAAAGCGCTACCACCAGTAAAGTCGATAATTTTGACAGCTGAGTGCTCAGCCAATTCTTTAGTGATTGGTTTGGCTTCGGTATCAACAGCAAGCATCACCAAATCAGCACTAAAGCCACTGGCCACGAGTACTTCTTGCAAAAGTGCAACGACGATTGCGATAGGATAAATGGCTTTGGGGTGGGGTTTAACGATGACTGGATTGCCGGTTATCAAACTGGCATAAAGACCAGGCAATGTATTCCAGACAGGAAAAGTAGCGCAGCCAATTGAGAGAGCAATACCTCTGGGTACAGTGGTAAAAAATTTCTCAAGCTTGAGTGTGACTTTGCCAGCTGGCTTATCCCATTGGACCTTTTTAGGAAATCTAGTCAGCTCTTGATAGCCCAGAGCGATTGCTTCCAGCGCGCGGTCAGCGGCATGCGGTCCACTGGCTTGAAAGCTCATCAAATAAGCCTGACCAGTTGTATGCATTGTGCTGAAGGCAATTTCGTGAAAAGCAGTCTTCATCCGCTCAAGACTCTCAAAGAGTATGCCTGCGCGGGTCTCTACGTCAGCCTTTTTCCAGGCACTAGCGGCAGCCTTAGTGCACTCGATGTACTGCTTACTATCCTTAAATGCAGGATAGCTTACTGATAGAGCTTTATTACTGTATGGGCTCTTTTCATCGCTGGTCACCCAGGTGTCGTGGCTCTGCTTAAGACGCTCAAAATTGGCGCCGTGCTGGGACTCAAACAGTTTCTTTTGATCTGCCTCAGCGGTCTCGCCATAGACCTGAGGCGAGGGCATTTCGGGGTACTGGGCATAATATTCGCGCTTATGCACGGACTCTATGGCGCGCTCAATCATTGAGCGATGCTTTTCAAATAGTGAGTGGTTCTGCTTGACAGGCGTAACAGTGCTCATACGACGATAATCCTTCAACTAAGAGTGGCAAAGGCTGCTGGTATGCCCAGTAATACCGGATACCGGCTTAACGCAGCAAACTCTAACACATATTATTGATGGAAGTTGCCAGCAAAGCCCACACAGCTGGCGGCTGGCTAAAAGTTTTAGGCAAGATTGGCAATTTGGTTTAAACCAGGCCTCAGCAGTGGTACTTAGATACAGGACTGATAAATTCCACGATTGCTAGAGAGGCTAAGGTATGACAAATATGCAAAATCCCTCGCCACCGGCTGTACAAAGTAAGACAAAGTACAGACTGGTGACGCGCAGCGATTTTGACGGACTCGTTTGTGCTGTATTACTCAAGCATATGGACATGCTTGATGACATTTTGTTTGTGCACCCCAAGGACATGCAAGATGGCAAGGTACCAATCACAGACAAAGACATCACAACCAACCTGCCTTACTTGGATGGTGTGCATCTAGCTTTTGACCACCACTCTAGTGAGATGACACGCAACAAAGAACAAAAGCAAAATCACATCATTGATCCCAAAGCGATGTCAGCTGCACGCGTAGTCTATGACCATTATGGTGGTCTTAAGACTTTTCCAGCACGCTGGAATGACATGATGCACGAAGTCGACAAGGCTGATGCCGCGCAGTTTAGCAAAGAAGAAATTTTAAATCCTAAAGACTGGGTATTGCTCAACTATCTAATGGACCCCAGGACTGGTCTTGGTCGCTTCCGCAACTTCCGCATCTCTAACTACAATTTGATGATGGATCTAATTGACGCCTGCAAAGATCACGATATCTCCGAGATCATGCAGATGTCTGATGTACAGGAGCGGGTAGCCCTGTACAACGAGCAGACTGAGCTGTTTAAAGATCAAGTCAACCGCTGCTCCACCATCCACAAAAACCTCATCGTGCTGGATCTAAAAGGCGAAGAAACCATCTTTGCGGGCAACAGATTTATGATCTACGCCATGCATCCAGAGACCAATATTTCAATCCACGTGCTCTGGGGTCTAAAGCAACAAAACACTGTTTTTGCAGTGGGCAAATCGATTGTCAATCGCAGCTCCAAAACAAATATCGGTGAGCTTTGCCTCAAATATGGTGGCGGTGGTCACGAAAACGCAGGCACCTGTCAGGTAGAAAATGACAAGGCAGATACTGTCTTAAAAGAACTGGTACATGCTATAAACACTGATGGATAATCAGGATTTATAAAATTGACCGCTTCGATTTTGACACACACAAACGCAGCCAGTAATTACGGTACTGGCTGCGTTTTATTTATTACAACTAGCTCTTGCACCAACTGATACAAACAGGACTGATATGACGCCACTGTTAATGCTCATTTTACTTGGCTTGCTCTTTTGCCCACAAGCACAAAGCATACCGGTCAATCAAAGCAATAGCAAAGTAGTAGATACAGCCATTGAGCCAAAACCACCGGTGTTTAGCGAGACAACTGCAGTAGTTAAATATTACGGTCCCATTGTAAGACCAAAGTTGCAAAAGGCATTTGCCGCTCAAAATGTCAGCTATCCTCCTGCCGAGATGACATGGCTATGCCTCAAAGATCAAAAAACACTGCAACTATTTGCACCAGACAAAATGGGCAAGCAGCACCAGATACTGAGCTACAAAATCATTGGGCTGAGCGGTAAAGCCGGTCCCAAGCTCAAGGAAGGTGATAAACAAGTACCAGAAGGATTTTATAGAATATGCGGCTTTAGACCCAATCTCATTGCACATATTGGACTGAGCGTTAATTATCCAAACAAACAAGATCTGCTCCACGCACGCCAGGAAAAGCGACATAATCTTGGCGGCGACATCCTCATCCACGGCAGCAAATGGTCAACTGGCTGTCTTGCTATGGGTAACCCTGCAATAGAAGAAATGTTTGTACTGGCACATGATATGAACTATCAAAAAATCGATTTGATATTTGCACCATGCAATCTCCTCACCACAACTCCCGACATCGATTTTAAGTTACAACCAAAATGGCTGCCTGCACTATATAAACAGTTAAGTGATGCGCTAAAGCAGTATCCAATTAACTAAGCAAGCCACTTATTGTGTTATTTATTGTGCCATTGACGAACCATTGCTCTACAATTGCCCAGTCAATTAAATGCTCAGCAATTGCTGCTACGCTCACTCTAAACAGCTCTGGCATGGTAGGCTAGAAGAATCGTCCTTTGTGCCAATGTATTAGAAAAGCAAAGAGCAAACAAGCCGCTATCTAATCCCCTCGTATAGAAGTCGAAATAGCAGACCGAAGGTGGGAGATCATTTTGGCAAAGTTTATACACGTAACCAGGGCTGGTTACAATCAAGAACGCGTCCTTGTGGATGCTGATTTTCAAACAATTTTAAATACTGACTTAATTGAAATGGTCGAACCTTTGGAGCTGTCTAAAGCAGATCCAGGTCGCTATGTAAGAGTGCGCTATAAAGGCGAGGCGATGATTATTAAAGGCTCAGTCGCTTCCTTTATGGAAAAAGTACACTAAACAAAAACTCAAATTACATGCTCGCACCACTGGCAGTGGCAGCACAATCTAGCGCGTGCAGTTAAGTGCAATCGTACCAATATTTATAGATCCGGCATCACTCTGATATGGGACTTACGCTGCCTGCGATAACTGATTGCAGGGGTGTTTACCTGGCGGTAACCACCTTACCATTAGTACAAACTTTGACCGCTACATTGATCACCAAAAGGTAACCAACCCGCCTGGGTAGCCACTATACAAAGCGCAACAAAAAAAATATCTTTTTTAGCTTTGCTCAAACTAGTTCCTGCCATTTCAGACTTCCGCCAAACCCACTATTTATGCCGCTTACCGGAAGCCTTGCAATCAAGCACAGCTCTGATTCAGCAATGGTTTTCATTCCACAGCGTTACCAAGCCAATTTCATTGGGCGTTTACGAACTATCAATTTAAACGCTCCTTTTTTCCGACGAATCACGAGGCTGATTCGCCCCCTTACTATCGCGTCAATTGCATTCTGCACCAATCCACCTGGAGGTATCTCTCATGGCGATGTTTACACGTTCCCTATTAACATCTCGCACATCTAAACTCTGCTCTTTCCTTGCACTTTCACTACTCATCAATGCCCCCATGGCAATGGCGGCCATGGAGCTAGAGGGAGTAAACATATCTGGTGCCGAGTGGGGTGAGTCAAACCAACCAGGCACACCTGGAGTCCACTATATATATCCGCGAGACTCAGATGTAGATTATTTTGCATCAAAAGGCATGAACGTCCTGCGCATACCATTTAACTGGGAGCGCATGCAACGCAGTGTTAATGGTCCTCTCGACCCGGGTGAACTAGCCAGACTAGATGCAGTGGTGACACGCTCCACACTCAAAGGAATGACTACCATTATCGACGTACACAATTATGGTGCCTATGGTGGCAAAACAGTGGGAGTGAGCGGTGGTCAGACAAATGCCATGTTTGCCGATCTCTGGACAAAGCTCGCCAATCACTATAAATCAAATCCAAAAGTCATATTTGGTTTGATGAATGAACCCGTTGGCTCCTCAATGACAGCAGCATCCTGGCTGGCATCAGCCCAGACTGCAATTAACGCCATCAGAGCGACAGGAGCCACCAATCATATCCTTGTACCGTCGACTTACTGGGGTCACCCAATTAACTTTGTGCAACTCAATGCCAGCACAATGATCAATGTTACAGACCCGGCTAACAACTATTCATATGACGTACACCAGTATCTAGACTCTGATGGCTCCGGAAGAGGTACAGATGCTCTCAGTCCCGCAGATGCAGTCGCAACACTGAGTGGATTTACAGCCTGGGCTAAGGCAAACAATCGCAAAGCATTTTTGTCTGAAATAGGCGTAAGTAAAGATGCCGGGCCAAGGGCCAGCCTTAGCGCCATGCTCCAATATATGCACAACAACTCTAGTGTCTGGAAAGGATACACATATTGGTCAGCTGGACCATGGTGGCAAAGTTACATCTTTGGTGTGCAACCGACAAACAATGTAGACACACCACAGATGACTACGCTAATCGCCAACCTGCGCCACGATAACAGCACACCGACACCAACTCCCACGCCAGAACCCACTCCCACTCCCACACCGACTCCAACACCTACACCCACTCCGACACCTACCCCAACACCCACACCTACTCCAACGCCCACCCCAACCCCAACTCCGACACCTACCCCAACACCCACACCAACGCCTACTCCCAGTAGCAACCTTGGCGACAAGCTCAATCAACTTAGAGATCAGCAAAATAAACTGCGGGACGCAGCCAACCAACTCAGAGATCAAGCCAACCGTATACTCGACCAACAAAACCGGCTGAGAGATCTGCAGCAAAATAGCAAAGACCCCAGTCGCATAGAAGCCTTGCAAAATCGCATCGCCGACATGCAAGCCAACTTACAGTCAGCCCAGGCCAACCTGGTAAGCAGAGAAAACAATCTGCAAGCCAGAATAGACGCTCTAACCACCAGAATGTCTGGCCACTAAAGCTGAATGAAAAAAAACACCACACTCTCGGGTAGCCAAAATGAAAAGACAACAACGAAAAGCAAAAGGCAATTTGCTAATTCTCATTGGCACTGTTACTTGTGTCGTAGTAGCTCCACTTTTGCTGGTGATAAGCCAGCTTGGACTCTACGCAGTGGACAAGGATAACACCCAGAGTGTGGTGGAGGCGGCAGGGTTAATTGCAGCAGATGATCTGTCACGTGTGATTGTAAATGATCCCCACTTTGGTTATGTCTCACTGTCCAATCGACCGCCAATAGGTAAAGGCACCCTCGCTCTTGATGGAGAGCCTTTACCTGTAATTGGCATCAATACACTAGTTGGCACTGTGCGTCAAAACATGCTACTAGCTCGAGCACTCGAAAACAGAACAATGATCAGCCTGGCAGAAAATGACAGACGTTACATGGAAAACACAATGGATCGGCTAGACATGGCGCTGGAGGAGTCATTAAAAGATCCTCTCAAATCAATTACAAAGAAGGAATTTAAAGACATACATGACAAACCAATAGACACAGTCAATGATGTCAAAAAGTTTTTGAAAGCCAACTTGCCAACAAACATCAAACTTGAAGCAATTAAACTAAGTATCGGCTGGCACAAAAACAACGACAGCACATCAATGATTGCTATCCCCAATCCAGAGCACCTGGCGCAAATCAAGCCAGAGCAAGCGCGCGCTGGACAATACAGACCATTTATCAACATACCAATCGACAAATATCCATTTACCTTTGCTGGACTTGGGCCATCCTCGAGACTGGTATCCGCCAAAGGATTTTGTCCAGGTGATGATAAACACATCAATTCAATAGTCAAATTAGAATGCATTGTCACTCGCACAGATGCGCACAAAAATGCGCTCTCACTATCACCACAAATTGCCTATGTCACATGCGCCCAACCTTACACATTGCCAGATGCTGGTCCTAGAGGCGTGATGACACTGCGTTTTACCAGCACCGCGCCCCCAGGTATGGGCTCATGGCGCGAGCTATTGAGAGATCGGACTTTTAAAGACAAAAAAATCGCCACCTATAAATCTCTTCTAGGCGACTATCCTCTGGACCAAGCAGCACGTATGGTGCCAATGCCAGAAGAAGGAGGCGGCGGTACCTCTCAATTATTTGCTCAGCACCTCTACTACTGGCTGCGCAACGGCAACTTGAGACCAAGTATGGCTAGTGTAATTGCTATGTTGGACGAGCAATTTAACACCAAGCCCGGCGAAATCTACACTTATGAATTTGCCAAAGAAGGTCGCATCTCAAGACGTATCATGCCAAAAGACCCTTTTCCGGAAGGCGTGCTCTCTGACAATCAAATATCGGATGTTGCTGACACAAGCCTGCTCAACGATCTCGTCAACCCAATAATTGTATTTAAAGACAATGTCAGCTGCCTGGGCACAACCTATGGTGGCAAACACGCTGGACAACCAATACCGGGTAAATCACTTAGCTGGTGCGAAATGTCTGAATATGGAGGCAGTGAAGCAATAGCCAAAGAACTGGGCAAAGGTAAACATGCGACACAACTGATTGTATTTGATCAAAACAACAATGCCACCACCACTCAGACTAATGACGGCTATAGCAATAATGCCTTCCTCAACTTCTCTGGAGCAACACTGGCCATGCAACCTCGACGCAGCTACTACAGCGGCGGACTGGCTTTAGACATAGAAATTGGCGGCACAATGCCACCATCAATGGAAAACGACATTTGCAGCATGCGCAGCCTATCGCGCTAAAAACAAAGAGTCAAATCTTTAGCGTTTCATACTGAGCGAAATCCGCTTGCGATCTTTGTCTACCTGCAAAACAGTGACTTGTACTTTCTGCTGTACAGTTACCACTTCACTGGGATCTTTGACAAATTTGTTGGTCAATTCGCTAACATGAACGAGACCATCCTGGTGCACACCAACATCGACAAAAGCACCAAAGGCCGTGACATTAGTGATGATACCAGGTAGCTTCATGCCTTCTTTGAGATCACCGATACTGTGGACACCATCGGCAAACTTCATAGGCTCAAGTGTGGCACGGGGATCGCGCCCGGGCTTTTCTAACTCTTGCAAAATATCTCTCAAAGTCGGCAGTCCGATTTTGTCAGTAACATATTTATTGAGGTCGATACGTTTGCGCAACTCAGCATTGCTTATCAAATCAGCCACAGCCACACCCAGGTCTTTAGCCATGGCTTCCACCACTTTGTAGCTTTCGGGGTGCACCGCACTACTATCGAGCGGATTTTTGGCATCGTTAATACGCAAAAATCCAGCGCTCTGCTCAAAAGCTTTGGGACCTAATCTAGCCACCTTCTTAAGATCGGTGCGAGCTTTAAAGGGTCCGTTTTCTTGCCGGTGTTTAACGATGTTGGTGGCAATTTGATTACCGAGACCAGATACATATGACAAAAGTTGCTTGCTAGCGGTATTGAGCTCGACTCCAACAGAGTTAACGCAACTGATTACAGTATCATCCAGACTGCTCTGCAAAGCTGGCTGGTCTACGTCGTGTTGATACTGTCCAACGCCGATTGATTTGGGGTCCAGCTTAACCAGCTCGGCAAGCGGGTCCATCAGTCTTCTGCCGATGGATACAGCACCACGCACGGTCAGATCATAATCCGGAAACTCCTCACGGGCTACTTCGGAGGCAGAGTAAATCGAAGCACCACTCTCGTTGACCATTACTATCTGAGGTGTCTCAATTTGATAATGTTGCCAGTCGATAGAGCGCAAAAATTCTTCGGTCTCCCGACCAGCAGTACCATTACCCACCGCAATGGCAGCCACTTGATGCTTTTTGGCAAAATCTACCAGCTTCTTCTCGGCAGTTAACTTAGCTTGCTTAGCGCCATCACCACTGCCGTCCATGTGAGGGTAAATCACATCATGGTGCAATAGGTCTCCCTGGCTACCCAGACAAACAAGCTTGCAGCCAGTGCGAAATCCGGGATCAAGGGCGATAATCGATTTTTGCCCCAGGGGCGGTGCCATCAATAGCTCTCGCAGGTTTTTTGTAAATACATTGATAGCATCAATGTCTGCGCGCTTTTTGAGTTCTACGCGTAGCTCAGTCTCCATAGATGGTGCCAGCAATCTATCGTAGGCATCCTCAACAGTGAGTTCAATTTGATGACCACACTCGCCATCTCCCTTGAGAAACTTCTGGTCCATTATAATCAGCGCTTCTTCATCGTCTGGCTTAAGTGTAAGCTTGAGTATGCCTTCGCCCTCACCACGCAACATAGCGAGGATACGGTGAGAGGGAGCCGCTGTTACCTTTTCACTCCAGTCAAAATAGTCTTTAAATTTCTGACCTTCTTGTTCTTTGCCTTTAGCCACTTTAGAGCTAACAATGCTGTTCTTCGACCAATACTGGCGCAGCTTTTGTCTTACTTCGGGCTGTTCGCTCATCCACTCAGCCATTATGTCGCGAGCATAGCCTATGGCGGCATCCACTGATTCCACACCCTTCTCGGCATCGACATAAGCTTCGGCAGCCTTTTTAACATCTTTGATTTTAAAGTTAAATATCTCGGCAGCCAGCGGTTCCAAGCCTTTTTCGCGAGCAACACTGGCTTTGGTCTTACGCTTGGGCTTAAAGGGCAGATAGATGTCCTCGAGGTCGTTTAGAGTGAGACTGGCGTTTAACTTTGCCAAAAGCTCATCATTGAGCAAGTCACGCTCTTTTAATGACTTGACCATAGCTTCGCGGCGCTTATCAAGTTGAGTGTACTTCTCGCGCAAATCTCTAATTGCTGTAACGACAACCTCGTCCAGGGAGCCAGTGGCTTCTTTGCGATAACGAGCGATAAAAGGAATCGTACAGTCTTCATCTAATAGAGAAAGAGTGGCCTGGACCTGACTGGTCGGCACTTTTAGCTCTGTGGCAATCTTTTGAGCGTAAAAGTCTGTTGTCATCTCGTATATCCTGTCGCTAAGCAATGCGATTATGCTATCAGGTGTTCAGTCAGCTTTCCTTGCCAAGGGCGATCTATATTTTGGACAAAATGCTAACCTTTTGGGAATAAAATCGCTTGCCTGACGTAATAGAGTTGTAGAGCGATAAGGACAATCAACAAAGATACCCGGCAAAAAAACAACATAAAGTGACTTATAGGGCTCAATTGACATTTGCCGGGAGTAAAGACAAAAGGAAACAGGTAGAAGGCTGGGTAAAAAGCTACTCGGCTGAGCTGCATGCTTTTGCCTTACTGCGACTAAACAATCACCAGGACGCAGAAGACATATTGCAATTGACATTTCTCAAAGCCTTTAGAAGCTTTGACTCATATAAAAAAGACTCAGACCCAAGAGCATGGCTCTACAAAATTATGCTCAATAACATCATAGATTTGACCCGTCGTAAAGCCAGAGCGCCAGTGCAGATAGACTTAGACGACCCTCAACTACTCGAAACCATGCTTGCAGACACTTCTAAAACGCCAGAGTCACTAATACTAGAAAAAGAGAAACAAAGCCGCCTGGCCGGGGCGCTTGCAGCTATACCTGAACAATTCGCCACTCCTTTGATAATGAAAGAAATAGGCAATTTTACCTATCAAGAAATAGCAAGTATGCTGGTAATTCCAATAGGCACGGTGATGTCCCGACTATCACGGGCTCGCAAGGCATTGAGCGATTTTATCAACGATCAAGAAAAGACTTTTGCTCCCCGCCGCAATCATGAAGGTGAATCATGAATTGCCAGCAATGTAGCGAAAATATTGACCAGGTTATTGACCGAGAGTGCAGCGAAGAAGTGCGCAGCGCTGTCACTAAGCACATAGAGAGTTGTACCTCCTGCCAGCAAATCTGGCACAAGAGACAACTTTTAAAAGATCAAATGAGCGTATTGTCTAAATCAAACTCGATGGATCCCAGGCTACCAGCTAAAATCATACTTAGCCTTGAGCGAGCTGAACGTCGACAAGCCCTCAGCAAAACCATGTTTTTTGCCGGTGTGGCAGCATCAATAGCACTTATTGTATTTTTACTAAAGCCCACACCGGTGGCACAGACCCCCACAAACTCTACCTTAGCAGCGCTAGATCTGTCCCAAATTGCTGATCGCTACCAGGCACATGTAAGCCCGGACAGTCCTCATCACTCAGATATTGAAGAGCACCTGGTCCCAGTCGACTTAAAGGCATTGAGCAACAAAGCAGGATTTGTTGTAAGTACAAGACAAATCATCGGATTTAAGCCTGCTGCTGCCGAAATAATAAACGGAACCGGTGACCGACAAGCGGTAGTTCACTTCTGCTACCAGCCTCAGAATAAATACAAAGTGTGTATCGATTGCTATCAAAGCAATCGAGCACAAATCAGCCTTGTCGGTGTCAATAGCGCCGATTTAAACAAAACGGAAAAAACTAGAGATGAGCGCTACACTATGTTAAGTGGCACTATTAAAGGCAATTCTTTTGTCGTCTTAAACGGCGCCGATCATCAGGTGTTTATCAGCAAACTACCGGCCAAACTGCTTATACAATTAATAGGAGGACAGCAAGACATTAGTTTTGTAAATCCTCCAAAATTTCAAAATTTCCAAAATTCGCTGGGAATAAATGGAAATTCCAAGCGTATTCAACTGTAGAGAGCAATCAATCCCAAAAGGCATCTTCAAATGAAAGCACTAAAGTTGACTTCCATAATAACCCTGGCACTGTTAGCAGTATGGCTTACAGGACAACAAATCATAGCCTCACCAGGCTCAAACAAAAATGCAGCCTCGGACAAATCAACAAACGCTGCAGTTGCAGACACACAAACCAAGTCTAAACATCCTGATAGTTATTGGAAGAGCAAGTTAGACCCCAACACCTATGCAGTGACCAGGTGCAGCGCTACCGAGCCTCCATTTAGCGGCAAATACTGGAATAACCACGCTGATGGTAAATACCACTGTAGCAATTGCGGTGAATTATTATTTGAGTCAAAAGACAAATTTGATTCAGGCACTGGCTGGCCGAGTTTTACAAAGCCTCAAGGACAATCAGTAGCAAGTAAGCCAGACAAAAGTCTCGGTGTGGAACGCACTGAAGTAATTTGCAGCCACTGTGGAGCGCACCTTGGTCATGTATTTGATGATGGTCCAGCGCCCACCCAAAAACGGTATTGCATAAACTCTGCCTCGCTTCAGTTTGACCAGAGCAAAAGCAAAAAAGCTGAAAAATAGACTTTATGAAAACTCAAAGTAAGATTGCCTTTGCGGGCATTGCAACCCTTTGTGCCTGGATTTGGCAACCCCAAGTCATAGCGCAAGGGGGAGTCAACCCAAACAACGCACCCAACATGACAAAAAGCAGATCATCAAAAGTAGCAGTTGTTGAACTTTTCACCTCGGAGGGCTGCTCTAGTTGCCCGCCGGCAGACGCTGTGCTCTCACGGCTCAAAAGAGAGCAACCAGTTAGCGGAGTCAAAATCATTCCGCTCAGCGAGAGCGTACCTTATTGGGACTATATTGGCTGGAAAGATCCCCATGCAAAAGAAAGCTTTACGGCCAGACAAAAAGAATACTGTCAAAAATTTGCCAATGACTCTCTATACACCCCACAAGCAGTGATTAACGGTATATCGCAGACCACCGGTAGTAATTATTCTGAGATTTTAAGATTAATTGGGGCTACAAGCGCTGCCACAGACATCACTATTGATGGCAACCTTGATAGATATGACAATAGGCTAAAGCTCACTGCGACATTGCAGCTGCCCACCAGGACAGACAAATCAAAATTGATGCTTACAGCCTTTGTTGTGGAAGATAATCTCACCTCGAATGTGACCAAAGGTGAAAATGCAGGAGCCAGAATCAGTCACGACAATGTTGTACGCGACCTGCTAAATCTTGAACAGATCACCACAAATAGCCAAGTTTTTATAAAAACAATCAATCTACAACCAGGTTGGAAGCCGAAAAATCTAAGCACAGTAATCATTGTCCAAGATAAGACCAATAAAGCAATCTATGCTGCAACGCAAATAAACATCTCAAGCAAATAAACAGCTAAACTATTCAAAGGCAAAAAATGAAAACAACCAAAATACTCGTTATTCTCTCAATGCTTTTATGGAGTCTTTTACCGATGGACGCAGCAAACACACAAACCTTGCAAAAAGTAATTCTTGCCGCCGGCTGATTCTGGGGTGTTGAAGAAGATCTTCAGCAGATTAAAGGCGTGACCTTTACAGAAGTAGGCTATACCGGTGGTACCACACCAAACGCTACATACCAGCAAGTATGCGGCGGACACACTGGTCATTGTGAGGCGGTGTTAGTCAAATATGACACCAGCCAAGTATCGCTCGATCAAATACTCAAAAAGTTTTGGCAAATAAATCCAGCGTACTATCCACCCTTTGGCAAAGGCGGACAGTACCGCTCGGCGATATTTTATTTTACAGAACAACAAAAAGCTCAAATTATGGCAGCCAAGGCAGCCCTCGAAAAATCAAGTCACCGTGCCATCTTTACCGAAATAACTGAAGCCAGTCCGTTTTGGCGTGCTGAAGAATACCATCAAAATTACAACAAAAAGAATCATGGTGGTTTTGGGAGCTGCGGCAAGCACTGATAATCAAAAGTTAGATGCCTAACTTGGCTTTTAAAAAGAGTCTAGTGCGAGGAAAAAAGCGATTGAGGTCATCTGTATTCTCATCACTACCGCCCAGTATCGAGCCAGTTAGTTCTGAGCAGGTCTCTCTAGCACCCCAATCATCTTCCTTGAGAAAAGTAGCCAATTTCTCAGTATAAGCGGCTGGCACACCATTTTTTTCGGCGTCAAAGACTTTGCGTAATGCAGGATCTTTTGAGACAGACTCGGCATCATCAATAATCTGAAAACAACAGTTGAGCACTGTTTGTCTAATCAGCTTGGGTGGACGAGCCTCTTTGAGGGTATTTGCACCGCGCACTTTAGAGCGCTCATAAATACAAATTCGCTTACCATAAATACGTCCACCAGCTTCTGCCAGTGTGGGCTCATCTTTGTCTTCGGCCAACTCATTAATTGTGTCTGGCCAAATATCGAGAATATTTGGCGCAACATCGATATAGGCACCACTATCATCGAGCTTTTTGCGCATCGGGTTGGGGATAGCATTTACCGCATCACGGACAGCTTTTATAGTTGCTGCGCCGACAGCCGGGTGACGGTTTTGAGGTGGAAAAACATTTATGCGTGTCGCTAGACCCACAGGTACATCGGCAGCGGGCGGTGCACCCGGGGCTCCGGGGGCAGCCTTAGCAGCGTCGGCAGCTACAGGTGGGGCAGCAAGAGCACCTGCTGCTGCTGGTACCCCTGGTTTACCTCGTAGTGACTCCATGCCTTGAGTAGCGATGGCGGCTTCGGGACTGTCTTTAAAAGTCTTAGTGATGATCTCGTAGGTTTGAAATGCCTGTAAAAACTGACCCTGAGCATTAAAAGTATGCGCTGCATAGAGCCAGGCAGCAGCAGCTTTATTACCCTTTTGAATGGATGATCTAAACTGCTCAGCCGCTTTTTTAAAATCCTTCTTTTTATAAGCATCGACCCCGATAGCATATTCGGCTTCGCCAAGGGCATGGGCAGGCAATAGTGTTAAGGTCTGAGAAGCGGCGCCCAGCGCCGACAAAGTGACCATAAATGTCAAAATTCTCTTGCCCATTTCAACTCCTGCCCCAACTGTCTATATGACTATAGCAGGAGCATGCCAGATTAAGCATCCAGTACCGCTAAACCCCAACCGGCGGAACTTTGGCAAACAAACGGAACTTAGTCAACCAAACCGAGTCGACCTTGCAGGCAAAGCACTCAACAAGGCGGCAAAATCATGGGCGACACCACAGTAAAAAAGATTGATTCAAAACAATCACCGCAAGGTAAAGAAGGTCAAAAGTATTTAGCTACAGGCAAGTCAATATCTATGCGCCTGTGGCAAGAAGAGCCGGATGACAAAGCAAAACCAGCCAGCAAAAGAGCTTATGAGACCGTTGGCTATGTCATAAAAGGATCTGCAGAGCTACACATCGAAGGCCAAATGGTCAAACTAAACGAAGGCGACAGCTGGCTTGTGCCAAAAGATGCAGAGCATAACTACAAAATACTGCAGTCATTTACTGCAGTTGAAGCGACCCATCCACCAGCTGAAATACATGACAGAGACGAGACAGTCTGCGCAGAAGACAAGACTTGTGCAGATGACAAAGGCTCAGCAGCTGACAAAACCTGCGTAGAAGACAAAACTTCTGCCGAAGACAAAACGAAGCAAGCGCAAGAAATAGTAGGAAACATTCCCAGAGTAAATGACGAAGTAACATCAAACACTGGGCCTCGAGAGGCGCAACCGGCAGAACACCTTGAGGTAGAAACTAAGAAGTAACTATGGGTTGAATGAGAAATTTCTGGACAATTTCTCAGTCGCTACGGCAAAGAAAAAGGGGACTGGTCTAAAGACTCTGCGAGAACTAAAAAGGCAAAATTGAGAACGCCGACGAGAGTTACAAACCTCTATACCGCTTTAGGTACAGCCAGCCCTTCAACAACTACAGCGCCGGGCAGTTTTAATAACTCCACCGGTGCCAGAAGTACTTTGGATTGCCGGTTGCCGCCACCGGCAACGACCTCCGTACAGGCCATGACTGCCGCATCGATATAAATTGGCAGCTCTGGCAAACCAAAAGGCGTTACCCCGCCGATTTGCATACCGGTCAATTGCATGGTCTGCTCGGCACTGGCAAAAGACACCTTTTTTACCTGCATCAGCTTGGACACAACCTTGTTGACGTCTAGCTTGGTAGTGCCCAGCACAATACAACAGGCAAACTTTACAGGCTCGGTGCGCGAGGCCGTGATGATGGCATTGGCCGATTGCCCGACAGAATAGTTATAGTGCTCGCAAAACAAAGCTGTATCAGCGTACTCTGGGTCGCACTCGATAGCGGTAAAGGCAATGCCGTGCTTTTGTAAGGCTTGTTGCACCGTGGGATGTAAACACTGTACTAAATTATTCATGGGGTTATTATACTCAAAGCACTATTAATCGATGGCACAAATGAAAATAATTGTGATTGCACTGGGTAGCGACGGCGATATCAATCCCATGATTGAAATCTCGCTGGTACTCAAGGCGCGCGGTCATGAAGTTGAATTTTTAGCCAATGGTCATTTTGCCAAGCGCGTCAAAGCGGCTGGACTGACTTTTGTGGAGGTCGGTGAAGCCAGGCTTTACGAAGAGGCATTGAATACACCTCATGTCTGGGACGCTCGCAAAGGTTTTGCCGCGGTCTGGAGTGTAATAAACCAATCACTGCCAATCACTTACAAAGTCATTAAAGAAAGACTGATACCAGGTCAAACCATAATGGTTGGCACAACTCTGGCACTGGTGGCACGAATGGTGCAAGAAGAAACAGGCACACCGCTTGTAACAGTGCATCTGGCGCCTAGCTGCATTATTTCGCAACACCAACCACCAGTCGGACCAGATGGCTCCCTGCCACAGAGTACCCCGCTTTTTCTCAAGCGCCTGTATGTGAGCATGCTTGATAATTTGATACTGGATAAGGCTTGCAAGGATGATATTAACAATTTCCGCAAACCCCTCGGTCTGCCGCCGGTAAAGCAAGTCTTTAGTAAGTGGTTGCACTCGCCGACAAAAGTAGTCGGCGCCTTTCCGCCCTGGTTTGGCGAGCCGCAATTAGACTGGCCGCCCAATGCTGTTTGCACAGGTTTTCCGGTTTACCGCAGTGCGCAAGGATCAGAACTATCCAGAGAGACTCAAGACTTTATAAACGGCGGGGCACCACCCATAGTGTTCACAGCAGGCTCAGCTATGGCGCAGTCTTCAGGGCACTTCAAAACAGCTTTAGATAGCATCGCCGGACAAAACACCAGGGCCATTCTAATAAGCAAATTCGCAGATCAGGTGCCCAAGTCTCTTGCAGACCATGTCCACCATAGCCTTTATGAACCCTTTGACCTGCTCTTCCCACTGGCTAGCGTGGTGCAACACCACGGTGGCATCGGTACGAGTGCACAGTGCATGATGGCGGGAGTACCACAGCTAGTGACACCATTTGCTCACGATCAATTTGATAACGCCAAACGTCTGGAGCGCCTTGGCATAGCCAAATCTGTCAAGTCTACCGGTGACGCTAACGCCTGGCGCCAGGCAATGCGCTATCTCACCA
>Ga0209174_10000520_pt1 | contig 28936 bp, 39 predicted proteins | sample JI91814BDNA_FD_187505 | JGI IMG/M metagenome (GOLD analysis project Ga0209174, IMG submission 187505) | Wastewater effluent complex algal communities from Wisconsin, to seasonally profile nutrient transformation and Carbon sequestration -... | ecosystem: Engineered > WWTP > Effluent > Algae...
GCATCCCCAGCTGTAGCCATATTAAGAGTTACTTCTTTATCTAATTTTACTTTTAGAATCTTTTCTACAAATTGCTCTAGCTGCTCATCAGTAGATACTACCTCGTAACAGATACAAGAAGTGTCACTAGATTGCTGAAGTAGTGCTATAACACTATCCCGGTCTTCTAGTACAACTAGACGAAAATCATTAGGTAACCCTTCTGGGCCTAGTGATGAGTTAACTGTATTACAAAATTGTTGCATTTTCATTTATTGTTTTTCCTTTTATTACATACCTAGCGGAAATAGGGTTAGCGGTTTAGCTATATGTCCATGAAATGGTCCCATATAATATTTCCAACGATTAGTTTTCCAAGATGAAATAAGTTCATCTACTTTATTCAGGACAATAGCTTTTTCCATCTCTGTTACTTTTTCTAATATCAATGATTGATACGTTGTCTGATCCATTATCTATTCCTTTACTGGTTTAATATATTTTCTAAAAAGCTCTTCTCCAGCTAAATCATTTTTAGGAGTGTTTAATGGCTTAGTGACTTGTAGGTTGTACTCTATTTCATAGGCGTCATCCAGAAGGTGATAATTATCACTGGAGCCAAGAACGTTTACTTCACGTTTAAACCAGATTATATCCTTGCAGGTTGATTCCCATCCACGATCCTTCAGATACCTAATTTTTCCCCTCTTATCAGTTTGATAACTAACTTTATCTGCTTCTTTACAACAATGAGGATTTATTGTAGCATACTTAGATACTAGGTAATGTATACCACATTCACTGCATACAGAACTGTAATAATATCCGCGATCATATATTGTCTTTCTCATATGTTTTATCCTATAAACCCATTGAATTTCCTAGTAAGCTAACTATAGCCCACATAGATACTGCAATTACAACAACCAGAGTTAAGTAAATCTTTTTCACTTCCATTTCTATCTCCTTATACCATTATTGTAACATAGGTAAGGACTATTTGTCAATAGCTAGATAATAAAAAAGCTACCTATTTTAAGGTAGCTTAATATTACATTAATGGCTTAGTAACTAAAAGAGGTGAATATATCTTAATGAAGTCTGTAACTAACTCAGATGAAGATAATCCTTCCAGCTCAATCTCGTGATACTCATCATCTTGTGTGACTAGAATATCATAAAGACGATTATGAACTTCTTCAAATACTTCTGGGATTAATCTGCCAAAGTAAATGTCCATTAAGTAGAAATACATACTATCATTTAAAACTTCAGGTCGGAATAGTTCTTCTCCTTGAAGATGATCCATTCCGCGTAAAGAAGTTAATAATGAAGTAACGACTTTATCTAAAAGATTTTCAATTTGTAATTTTGGTTTAAGTGCCAAGTTCTTTCCTTTTTTTAATATTTTCAATCTAAAAGATCAAGTCAATGAATCCCAATCTAGGGTGCGTACGACTAAATCTGTAAGATCCACGATAGGTTCCGTTCCTGTCATTCGTTGTAATGCTACAGGAAAATCAGATTCTTTCATTAAGAACTTGGGACCGCAGCAAAATTCTTCTCGTTTATCATACTGATAAATAGCCTCCAACAGCACATATCCTTTATGATACTCATCTTGAAGTCGTCTAATATCCCAAGTATTAGCATGGATAATAGATAAATTGCAGTCGGTCAAGTAGAGCGATTTTGTAAATCGGTATAATTGAATGATAATCTCCTTATGGTAAAATGGTTAATAATTTGTTATGATCTTTGTCAGACAGGATAACTTCTTTTGGTTCCACTGTCACCATAATGTCTTTAAATTCTTTAAGATATTTGTGATAATCTGCTTTTTCTTTTAATCGAGCAAGTGTAACATGTAATTTAAAGTCCTTGAAGTAGGGATCATTAGGGATTGTCTTTTTAAGTTTATCATGCAGACCTTTAAGACCTTCTGAACCTTGTAGTACTTCTAAGAAGATTACATTTCTTGCTGACATATCAAATGTTCCAACTTTACCTAAAGTAAGTGGAGTAGTTAAAACCCCACTTGACTTAACTTGGTTTTCAATGAAACTTAAAGCCTGATCATGGGTTTTAATTTCATCAGAAATATTTGGTAAAATTGTGACATGAAGTTCACCAATTCCAACTGAGCTATCTTTATCATCAAGGTCTTCAGGATTGATTTTAGATAAGAACTTATTAATGTCATAATTTAAAATCATAACTAAGTTAATACCATTACCAGATTGTGACTTCTTCGGAGGAAATTTTAACTCTGCATTTTCTGCAGACTTTTCCATTCCAGGAGAAACATCTGATTCTTTGCTACTAGTAGCAGTACCTTTGTTATCGTAGTCCATGAACCCTCCACGATAATACTGCTATTTTATTCTGAATTTTTTGAATTATGCTACCTAAAAAAAGGTTCACTTTAATAATTTTATTACCACTAGGGGTATATAGAGTTCCATCAGAACCGACCCCCATAAGTCCAATAATCATAATTTATTCCTTATTGACATGCAACACATTCAGTGTTTTTACTTGCTGATACTTCTCGTGTTGAATAGCAATAGTATAGAGAAATAATTCTAGGATCTTGCAATGCTAGTTTATGTACTCTGCTTACTTCTTCCTCTGTATCATTACCACTAAAGAACAAGTTTAAACTTTGAGACTGGTCAACATATTTTTGTCGAACTGAAGCAAGTCTAATTACTACTTCTTGATTAATTTCAAAAGCTGTTTTAAATACTTCTTTTTCTTCAGCAGTTAACCATGTAACAGATTGAACTGAACCTTTAGCATTTGTGATTTCTGCGATGTGTTCTTTTGTGAATACACCACGTTCTTTCATCAACTCTAATAGTTGAGGATTAACACGATTGATTTCACCTGCGGGAGTTACTTGAGTATACACCATTCCAACGTCAGGACTAATGGATTCAGATACTCCCCCACAAATAGTAGCAGTTGATTTAGTTGGAGCAATAGCTGTCATATGTGTGTTTCTAATTCCAAAGCCTTTACACCATTCAGGTTCACCTAAATACTTAGCCATGTAACGTGAAGCTTCCCAGCACTCATCAAAAATATGTTTACTAATTTCAACATTCAAACGATGAGCCTCAAAGCTCTCAAAAGGAATTCTTTTAGATTGCAAATAACTTGCAAAGCCCATTTGTCCAATTCCTAATGCTCTACCATTTTCTACACCTTTGATTGCACGATCAATAGGTAGATTAAACTTCTTAGCTTGATGTAAAAAGTGTTCTGCTACACAATCTTGTAGTACAGCTGAAGCAAATACATACTTACTATCTTTTATTTTATCCCATTGAGTTAAAATCATAGATCCAAGAATACAAGTTAAATCTGTATCTTCACTCATAGTTGTGGTTATTTCTGCACATAAATTACTAGAAATAACAAATAAATCATTAGCTTTGTAGCATTCTGGTCGCAATTCGTTGGCTGTATCAATTTTTAAGATATAACCCTTACCTGTAACCATTCTGTTTTTTAAGACTTGTTGGTATCTTTTTATTGCATCTTCATCTTGATTGTCTAGCTTTTCAATAAAAGCTTTAGTTATAACCCAACCGATATTAAGTGAATCAGGGTCTCTATCAAGCAATTGGCAGATCTCCCAGAAGTCACCGTGTTCAATAGGTATGTAACTCGCAATACTTCCACGACGTTGTGAACCTTGGCTAACATCTCTAGACATCTGTCTAAACATATTCACAACAGGTTCAATACCACTTGCCTGCCCACCTGATGCAATTGCCGTTCCACGAGGTCTGATGTCCCCTAGATACACCCCAGTACCAAAACCATATTTAGTTAAGTTAGCTGTATTTTTTAATGTATCATAGAATTGATCAATTGAATCACCACAGTAGCTGGATGAGCAACTTACTGGCAATCCTTTAAAGTATGGAGCACCAATGTTCCCTAATTCAGGTGTAGATACTGAATGAATACCTCCCCATAAAATATTAAAGAAAATCTCATTCCAAGTTTTTTCTTTAAAATACCCTTCAGGAATTGGTAATTTACCGTCTACATAACCAGATAATGTTGATGCAATAGCTTCATATTGTTGTCTGGGTGTTTCAGCCCACTGATAATTACTCTTGAATAATTGATAACCACCTGTGGTCATAAATTTTGGGAGCAAATTTTCTTTTTGTAATTTTTTCCGCTCTTTACTTAGAGCCTCATAAATGTTATCGCTCATATATTTTACCACATAAATTTGGAAGCTGACCAACTTCGTTGATATTCTCTGTTTACGATTTGGAAGAAGTCTCCAGATTTTAAACCACCAATTGAACCATAGAACCAATCAGAAATTGGATTGTAGGTAACTTCAAACATTTTCTTAACACCAAGATTAGATAAACACATATTAATACGTGATTTAACAAACTCTTTTAACTGTTTAGCTGTAATGCCTTCTATAGGACCTTTTGAGAATAGTTCATCACAAATCTTTGCCTCATGGTCATAAATAGCAAATGCCAATTTTTCAATCTCTGTATATAAGAAGTCGTACTCATCTAAAGATAACTCCATTTCGTGAGCCAATTGTTTAAATAAGCCACAACCAGCTTCGTGATGTATATTTTCATCAATTACAGACTGATCAATTCCAGACATTAGATTTTTTAGAAGATTCTTCCCGTTTGCTTGGAAGTGTTTTATAAATGCAAAGTTTGAATATAACACTGCACCTTCTACTAAAGCGAAAGCAGCAATAGAAAGCAATAAGTTATCTGACCTAATTGCAGATTCCATAAAGCTTATACGGTCTACAAGAACTGGATCACTCATCCAAGATTCATAGAACTCTTCTGTATTTAAACCTAAAACAACATTTAATTCATTATAGAATTTAACATGTGAATTATATTCAGTGTGGCAAAATGCTGCTGCCATACGTTGAATTTCATGGTTAGGGAATGTAGCCATAATTTTATGAGCCCAATAATTTTTCCCTACTTTAACTTCATACTTTGTAAATAACTTTAATGTTGTAGAAAGGCCGTGAAGTTCTGATTCAGTCAATTTTGTTAAAAGGTCATTTTTATCTTTTTCTACTTTGATCTCATTCCATCTCCAGAAGCTATCTAATTGATCTTCTGCGAACTTATCAAAAGCAGGATACTGAACATTAAAACTTTCTGACTCTGTTAATATGTTTGGTAATTTTTTCCCTGTTGTCATTTTCCATTCTTCTTCATTGAACTATCGGGGTTTCTTGCAAATGATCTATTCTTAGATGCAGGTACAACTCTCAAATTTGATTTGTTACTAGATCCACCCTTTGATAGGGGTTTAATATGATCTAAATCTTTGTTGTCACCTTTGTGAACAAGGCCAGCTTTTTCCGCTTCTCGTCTGTCTTTGTTTCTTTTAGTTCTATTTGCTATTTGCTCAGGTGTACCTTGATACTTCTTTTGCTTTGCTGCTGTTCTATTTTTGTAGGGCATTCAAAAATTCCTTATGGAAAAGAGAGCACTAGGCTCTCTCATAATTATTTTAACTTACCAAGAATTGCTGAAGTTAAGACTTGGAAGTAATTAACTTCTGGATCATTCTCATCATAGAATAGCCCTGTACGGTTTACTGTGTTACCTGAACGACCATCAAAAATGATCTTATCACCTACTTCGAATCCAACAACCATTGTAGACCCATTAGCATCCACACCAAGCTTAATAATCTCGCCATAGTTTTCTAATGAAGAGTTAAACTCTTGAGGAATTAATTCATCAGCATATTCTGGGCCAGTAAAGTCAGCTTGTTTTACTTTGATCAATACATAGTTACCTAATAGATCAAAATCTTCTACACGAATACCTACTAAACGAGCTGCTAATTGGACACGTTTTTTACCTAATTCAAAGGCACGAAGTGCGTCTTCTTCCGACATATATTGTTGCATACCTTGTTGATTCATACTATTCTCCTGCTTTCTGTGCTTTTGCCATATAACGTTTTACTGAATTAAAATCTTTCTCAGCTAATTCTTTATCCTGATAAATTGCGCGGACGTACCCGCTTGAAGTTCCTACTTCTAATTCATATTGAATTTCTGTATCCCCTACTCTAGCAACGGACAATTGAGCTGAAGTAGCATTACCAATAAATGCTAATTGTTTTCCTTTAAACATATTTTTCCTTTTTAATTAAATGTTCTTAGACGAGTTAATTTTAAAAACTCAGCATATTGCTTTGCTTTTTTAAGATCTTCCGCACCATTTTTCTTACTAAAACGGCTGCAATATTTCCATAAATTTCCCACGCAGTAAGAATTAAAGAGGTCTTTCTCCTCTAGAAGTACATCTTCGTATATTTCAACAATAGTTTCTTTTCTGCCCTCAGTCACATAATGTGATGGTCGAACAATGATTTCTTCTTCAGAAGAACCTACTAATGTTGGGTACTGACTTGCAAACAGTTCATCAAGAAAAACTAATAACTTTTCCTTTGATTCTTTATCACAACCTACTGAAATGATTTTAGTTAAAAGACTCTGAATGTTCTGTAACATCAATAACCTCCTTTTTGATAAATTGTTCAAAATTTGGTAATCTAAAGTTTGGACCTTTCATGATCTTACCATAGTCATTTCTTTGTGCTTCAAGTTTACCTGTCTCTGGATTAGTAATAAACTTAGAAAAGTTTGAATCATAAACTTCCGTCATTACAGCTTCAATATCTAAGTTATAGATTTTCATAACCATAACTACCGATAAAATCAAAGCTGGAATTGCCTCATTCCAGTCATTATAATCAAAGTCTGGTTTTAGTAGATCAGATTTTAATGCTGCTGCCATTGATTGTAAAGACATTAATGTATCAAACAGTAAGACCTGTTTGTCCCCGTTATTCACGTGGAGGTCTAAAATCGAATCTTCTTCACCAAGAACTCCTGGAAGCATATCATCTTTAGCATAAAATCCTGCAGACACAACTAAAATATCCGCTAAAGCATCTAATTCATCAACTGATGGATGAAAGTCTGATTCTGATAATTCTTTTACTGTAAAGAACTTTTCATTTAAAGCTTCATCTAGCTCAGATAATTCTTCAGAAATAAGTTTAATGTAAAGATTTTTAATGTCTTCAATTGGATTACCTAGTTGGCCACCAATATCCATAAACTCAATCTGTCGTTCTAATTTTGTCAAATCTAAAATTTTTTTTGTCAACCAACTCTCCTAAATAATGTTTCATCTTATACCATTATTATAACATATAATGGTATACTTTGTCAAGATTTATTTTAACTATTTTTTAACAATAATTGCCTTAATTTGTTTAACTTCCTTATCTAATAAGGTTGTATAAGCAGATTTTAAGAATAACTCTCTTAGGTTAATTACTTTAACCCCCGCATCTTCATATGAAATTTCTAAGTCATAATGATTAGATAATCTACGGCAGATTTCTTTTACATTTTCTTCAGAACCAGTAAACTCAAAAGTGTTATCATCTAAGATCTTATACTCAAACTGATCACCAAAATTAACACCAATCGCAGGGTCATTTTCCATAAACAAACCAGCTAAATTTTCACATAACTCATTTACCTTACTTTTTAAAGTATATAATACTGTAAAGAAATCTTTTATATGTACATCTAAATCCACAGCATCGTGAGTGAATGCAAAAACAGAAGTATCAATTCCATCTTTTAAATACTCATCGTAAAGAGCTTTAAATGTTAATCCTGCTGAACAAGAAGAGTAATGTTGAATTGGGTAGTTTACTGCATCTCGTTGAGCTGAAGCAACTTCTCTCTCATTACTGGGATCAAATGGAATATGGATTTTATCACCATAAGCAGTAAAAATAAATCCATTGGCTAGTACTTCATCCCTCTTAGATTGCATCCAACTAGCAAGACTTGGGTAAGCAGCATAAAAGTCATTGAACGCTTTCTCAGCTTCTTCCATATTCTTAAAGATACCCTCTTCAACAAAGGACGCCTGACCTTTACCGTATAATAAACCAAATGTCATTGCCTTTGCAACACTACGCTCAGTCGAAGTTACTTCTTCCATTGCCTTTTTAAAGATTTTGCTGGCATTGATTTTATGGATATCATAACCAGAAGCATAATTATCTAAGAGAACTTGTTCATTAGACAATGTAGCTGCAACACGAACTTCCTATATCTTCAGTAGAATTCGTTAATTTCTACCCGTCTTATTGACTGCTCTAGCTTTCACTAGATGTTGAGACTATATCTTCACTTTTCAGTGCTCTCCGTTTCCACTCACTTGAGTGTACGCCTTACGGCTAGTCGTTGAACCTTCATTGCTTTGCAATGCTTGGCTGCTGATTGTCTTCTACCACTTCGTGGCGGTCAGAGTTTCCAGCAATTAAAAGAGTTTATACAGACCAAAGTTTTAGCCTGTGAAAGATCCGTATGGAATAAAATACCATTTTCACCGTGCTTTGACACTAAACAATCACGAATATGACTGTTGGTCGCAATCGTATGGTACTGAGATGAAAAGCGTTTTGTTGTTACTGCACAGGGATTAAATCTACCACGGTATAAATAATCAAAATCAGCGTCAACATACAAATCTTCTTTAGCGGTTACACAATCCATACCTAATTTAGAATCAAAAGAACTCAGCTCCTTAGCGACCTTCTTACATAAGAAAATATCTACATAGAATTGACTTTCTGGCATACTATTAATTGAATCCCAAGATGAAAAGTCAATTGCAAAGTATCTACTGAAGATGTCTTTAAATTTAGCAATAATCTCTTTATTGAATCCAGGTAATTCAAATTTATCTAGCTGAGTAGCCATGAATTCTTTTTCAGATGCTTTTCCGCTTTCACGATAGAAATAAACTACTGGACCAAGATCTGGGATAATATCCATTAAACTTTCAGCGGAACCGTAAGGTAAATCTAAGAACTTACTCATTTTAGCTAAGACTTTACGACCATAATTATTTTGCTTTTTAATCAAGTCTTTAGAAGTTTCTAATAACCAAGCAATTTTAACTGGTGTACTCATCATAACTTTTGTCACAATTTCACGAGTTTTAATAGATCGCGGATTAATGAAACCATTTAACACGTCAAGATCAGTAGTTGTTTTAATTTCAAGAATCTGTTCATCAGAAATTTCTAATGCTTCAATAACTCGTGGATTTAAAATCATACTCTTCATTCGAGCTAACAAATGTTCTCTTAATTCAGATTCGTATTTTTGATGAGCATTCTCATCCCAAGCAATACCATTGTTTTCCATTTCCATTGCTAGTACAGTTTGCTTACTGTATGAGTCAAAAGCTTTTTTGTAATTTCCTTCGCCTAGCATTTTTGCAAATACTTTAAATAGTTTAACTGTATTAATACAGTCACTAATACAATATTTAGAAACCATTGCTGATGGAATATATGTAAAATCTACTTCAAACTCAGCATTATGTACTTTAGAAATAATGGTTTCAAACAGAATTTCTTTAGTGGCTGGAACATCTTCAGGTTCTAATTCTTCTTCTAATATGTTATAAAGATTAAAGTAACCTTCGTTTAAACCTTTGATCTTATGTTCTGGCTGAACATATTGACCGCTTTCTTGCATAGCAGAATGTTGTTCTAATAGAGAAGTAAAATGTTTATTCTCTTTACCATTTTTTGGTAAATAAGCTTTGACAATATTGCGTAAGTGCTTGTTGTACAACGAAATATTCTTCTCCCAGAATTCAAGATCAGCTGGAGTAGCATCTTCATCATCGTCATCAGAATAGCTAGGTGCGGAAGAACTTACTGTTTCTCCGAATACAAATTTACGTGTGTTGTCTTTTAATGAACCACGTGTATCAAGAGTTGTAGCAATAATCAATACATCTTGCACTTTAATATCATAATTGAAAATACGTTTGGTAACGTTAAGCTCATATGATTGGTTATATACAAGAATTATCTTGCAGCTTTCTAGCCATTGAAATAAGCCTACGATCTTTTCTTTTTGTTCTTCTGTGAGATCATTTCTGCTCTCTAAAGAATTAACTACTAGGTAGTGACCTTCATCTTCATCGGACAAACCTACTCCTCCAAGCTTAAAACGTTGGTCATTCTCTAAGGTATTGAGGCCACTGGCTTCATAGTCGAGAGCTACAAACTTACCTTTTAAGTTTTTTACAGCTAGTATATAATCATCTAGCTGATCTAAATTAAACACCATAAAACTTTCTCCTTTTTAGTATTTATTAATACAATCGTAATATTGAAGAGATTAGATTGTTTTTATTAACAATCTTCCACTTCAAAGCTTCCAACTCATTCGAAGTATGAGTTAATTCCATAATCTTAGTTGTAGATTTTGAACCACCAGATAACATAGCTTCTTTTCGAGCAGTAGCACTAGATACTCCATCTTCCTTCAACTCGACTGAACGTTCAGCAATTGCTCGCTCTAAAGCTAATTGAGTTCTACGTAATTGATTCTCAACATTATAAGCCATATTGATTAAATGGTTAGAATACTTTGAGTAATTACTAAGAGAGATGTATTTCGTTGGGTCTTGTCCAATCACTACAGGCAATCCCTCTTCCTGCAAATAATCTTCAAATTCAGCAAGTAGCTTAAGATCATTAGCGTCTAAATATTTTTCCATTTTATTCCCCTATATCCAAAGGTTTTTCAAGGACTTTATTTGCACATGGAATACATAAATTAGCATTAATTAAATGCCCACAAATAAGCTTTCCACATAAAATACAATCTGTAACTTCATTCATAACCCACCCACCACTTGATTCATAATAAATAGGCTCTATTTTATATCCAATTAACTTTTTCATCTATTTTTCACTTTACTCAAAATACTTTTTAACCTCCTCTTTTTTGTCTTTTTCCTTGAGGATAATTTCCTCATATTCTTCTTTTAATATTACCGGAATTTGACCAATATTGTTACTATACTTAACGTGAGCCCATTGCGACTTACCGTCTCGGACTTTGGCTAAATTCATTTTACCCACAGTTTTAATTTCCTTATGGGCACCGAAGGTGATAAGCAAATCAAGGTTATTTACTTTCTTAGAACTCGATTTTGTTCACTAGTAGTCGTTAATTACTAGCAGTTAATTTAATAACATCTACATGTTCCCATGCAGTCCAGACTATATCTTCATCCAATAAACTTAATTATTGGAGTTTGGCATTTCGCACCACTTGGTGCTACGAGTGTTAACCACTCTAGTCGTTGAACCTTCTGCTTATAAAGCAGCTTGGCTGCTGATTGTCCCTATTCTTAACATTTTCACTGTGCTATGCACTAGTAGTTAAGACCTAACAGGAGTTTCCAGCAATTAACCAAATCATTTTTCGAACAGATTACTCTGAACGCAGACTATTCTTTAAAGATCAATCTGATAAACACTCTTTACCTAATAACTCTTCCTTATATGCTTCGATCTTGGTTTGACTTGCTACTAATACTAATGTATTAGTTGATTGTGCTAAACCTTTTAATTTGGTATACACCTCACCACCGAAATCATACAGACTTAAGTTTTGGCAATTTAAAATATTCTGGTCATAATCGATGATTACTACGTCTGCTCTAAATGATAATAGAGTTTTCTTAATCAAAGTTACTAAGGTAACTAAATCCGTCTCACCGGCTTCTAGAATAATATTTCTAAAGTTTTCACTAATTACTGATTTCCATTTTTCTAGGTAAGGAAGATAACCTTCATTACGAATAATCTTAGAGTCTTCACCAGATAAAGTAGATAGTAATCTAAAGAACACACTCCGAGGAGACATGTCACCTAAATTCACATAAATAACCTTGTACCCATTTTTAATAAAGTGACAAGCTTCAGAGAGCATTGCTGTAGACTTACCGAGACCAGAACTAGCAGCAAAGCAGCATAAGTTAGTTTTTAAATAACCACCATCACTTAATGATTCATTAATTAGATCATAACCACTAGGAATAATTTCTAACTTAGCATCATCAGATAAGAATAAATGAAGATCATCATAATCTCCATAGTTCCAACTGATCTTTGTTGGTGATAAATTTAAATCTAATGCTTCAGCTAACTTAACACGAAGTTCTTGATCAGAAACAATAGACTTATTTTTGTCATAGTTTTCCGATAAAGCTTTTTTTACTCTTTGAGAAACTACATATTTTTCTAACTCAAACAATGAAGCTTTTAAATCTGAAGCTGTGTAGTCACTATATAAATCATAAAAGTTTTCTACTGAAGACATGTCAGCGTCTGATAATCTAAAACCACTTTGAACTTTATGCAAAAAGTCTGGCTTCTTATCAACTTCATGTGACTCTAGATTTTTAAAGTAAACCAGTAAAGCTTTTTCATGAGCTTTGTTTACTAAGTAGGATTCAATACATCCACTCTGCTTTAAGATCTCACGAATATTGTTATCAAATAATCCGATAATTAGTAAACGGCTGCTTAATTCATTTTCCATACATACTCCTTTTAAGTGTTCATACCATTATTGTAACATAGGCCAGTGGAAAAAGTCAATAGTCATGGTCACAAATTGTGACCTCAAGATTTATACTGTTTCAGGGAATAGTTGTAATCTTACTGCTTTGACATCTGTTTCAAATAATTTTACAGCTATCTCATAAAGTTTGTCTAATTTTCCTAGATGCTTATCAACATAATCTAATTTACTACATTTCTTACGATCAGCCATTAAGAAAACATTACAATGATAAACATTATTAAAATGAGAGTACAAACTATTCCATCGTTCTTGATAATCTGAACCACGTCTCATAACTTTATTTAGGATTTGTCTTTTCTGAACTAAATCTAAACTATCAACTAATTCCACAATCACTTCTTGCTTATGATCTATCTCTAAAAGTAGTTTTTGATTTTCTTCTTCTTTAGCTACCAGTTGCTTCAATGCGTCTAAATAAGTTTGTGGTAATTTAGATTGCAGTGACACTGAGCCAGTAGTTAATAGTTCGTCTATACAGTCATCAACCCAAATGGCAAAATCGTCAGATAACCACTGAGCTACTCGAATTGCAACACGCTTAGATCCCCATGTTCCTTGAGTTCTTCCGTCAGTATGATTTCCTTTGATGACAGTGATGTCGACTTTCCCGTCATCACTTTTTTCCTTAAGTCTAGATAGGTAAGATTTAGTGCTATCAAGCTCAAGCCAACGTTTTATTTCTTTACCATTAGCACGAGCCATTTCCGTAAGATTTATCATTACATCAGAGGTTAAATCAAATGTTATGAGACTACCGTTAAATTCTTTGTTTACTAATTGTGTCATTTTTCTTCTTTCTTTAAATAGACAACATTGTCTACCGTTATTATAACATAAGTTAATAAAGAAAGTCAATAGGTAAAATAAAACCCGTCAATAAGACGGGTTTGTTTAAAAGATAATATTATCGGTAAGGATCAATGAAGAAGCAACACTAGCTGCATTTTTCAATGACTCTTCTAATACTGCTACAGGTTCAATAATTCCCTCATCAAGAAGATTAACCATTTTACCTGTAAGAACATTAAAACCAAATTCTTTTCCTGAAATTTGTACATCAAAAATGATTTTTGAAATCTGAGATTCTTCGTAACCAGCATTAGTTAGTAATTTTCTAATTGGTGATGATAAAGCAAGGGTAATAACATTAGCCCCTATTCTGAAGTCCTTACTAGAATCATTGTTATCTGGTAGTATATAAGACATTTTTGCAAATACAGAACCCCCACCAGGAACTACACCTTTAGCTAAAGCAACTTTACAAGCAAAAATAGCGTCCTCAAAACGGTCTTTTAATTCACCACGTTCTGACTCTGTATTAGCACCCACTATAATCGTTGCTATGACACCTCTAAGGCGACTCAGGCGCTCTACATACTTATGTTTGGTGTAGAGGTCATCCACATCCTTTCCATTCATCTGTGACTCGATTAAATCGATTCTAGATTTAATCTTCTCTGAATCTCCTTTGCCACCTGAGAACTTAGAAACATTTTTAGAAACTTCTACAGAATCACATTCACCTAAATGGGCAAATGACAATTGGCTAAAAGTTACACCATTTTCCATACTAATAATCTGTCCACCTAAAACGGTAGCAATGTCTTCTAAGGTACGCTTACGTTGATCACCAAAATCTGGTGACTTAGCTGCACATACTTTTAAATTTTGCATACGGTAACTAACAAGATCATTGATTACATTTGGAGCGAAATCTCTAGCTAAGATCATAATAGATCTACCTTTAGTTTTGACTGCTTGAAGAATCTTATCAATTTCAAAAATAGAATTGATTTTTTCTTCAGTCATTAATACATAAGGATTTTCTAGAACACATTTTTCATCAACTTCATTAGTGACAAATTTAGCACTCTCAAAACCACGATCTACAATAAATCCTTCTAGATAATTTATAGAGCAAGTAGCTTGAAGGTCAGATTCTTTAGTATAAATTAAAGCATTTTTACCTAACTTGAAATAAGCTTCAGCAACTAAGTCTGCAACTTTATGATCATTGTTGGATGAGACTAATGCTACAGATTTAATATCTTCTTCAGAACTAATTTCAATAGCTCGCTTTTCTACTTTCTCAAGAACTTCTTTAACGGCATAATCAATACCACGTTTGATCTCGTTGTAATTATGATGACCTTCAAGACTGTAAACTTGATTGTAGATGTCTTGTGCTAATACTAAAGTTGAAGTGGTAGAATCCCCTGCATTGAATGCAGTCTTTTCTGCTGCTTGTAATAAGATTTTAGATATTACAGATTCTTCGAATGAAGACATCTCTTCTAAGTTCTTAGCAATGCTCACGCCATCCTTAGTTAAATGAATAGTTCCGCCAGCACGACGTAGGGCTGTTAATCTCCCTGCTGGGCCTAAACTAGAACCTACCACATTACAAACCTTGTTAATTGTATTGTGAATTAATTCCTTGCAGGTGTTATCTGTGATGACAGTTTTAAACTGATTATTCTTATCAAACATGTATTCCCTTACTATATAAAACTGGATCTAAAGTACACCACTCTTCAAAATTAAATTGAATATTATATTTTAGTGCAAACTCATCCTCAAGTTTTTCAAAATAACTTTCTGCTGAAGTTAATTTACTGCCAACTAATTTAATTACTTTAGCTATTACTGGAAGTTCTTCTCCCGTATTCTGAACATATACTACATGAATTGTTACTTCTGGATTTCTAGATATTAATGATTCAATAATTTCTTCAAAAGAATAATATTCTATATCGCGGAAAGGATGTTCTGAACCCCCTACGCTAACAGCTTTCTTCTTTTGTGCGCCAGTAGTTGAAAACTTAAGAGTCTTAGCAGCTAAATCTACTTTTAAAGAAACAGGATCTTGATGTAGATTTAAGTCCTTAAGTTCACTATAGCATGACATATCTTTTTCATCTTCAGGGTAGAACAATAATGAGTTACCAAAATAAGTGGTATTCCACTCTTTATACTCTTCTAATTTTGTTGTCATCTAATTTTTCCTTTTTAAATCTTTTTGAATTCGTCTTTATGTTTGTTTCTAAATTCCAAATAAGCGTCGCAATCTTTTGCTTTAATTAAATGAAACTCCTTTTCAATGTCTTGTTCAGTTATTTTAAAAACTTTTAAATTTAGTGACAAATATTGACTAATTTCATTTTTTGTTAATCCATAAGTTTGGGTTAAGAACCCCTTTGAATAGTACTTAACCTCTTTCCCAAAAGAGTTCTCAATCAAAAAAGTCCCCCAGTTTAATTTTTTATAATTTTCTTTTTCCTCGTTAGCTATTTTCATTTTGATTTTCCTTTCCTTCTTAATTATTTAGATAGAATAATATTTCTATTAACCCATTCATTTTTTATGAAGTACTTAGGTACTCCATTTTTTACTGTGCTATTTTTCTGAGTCATAGTCTTACTTTTAAGGACGTACCCATAATTACCATAAATCCACTCTTTAGGGTGGTTAGAGTGTACACCTTTAGGTTTGAATCTGAATCTATTTAGTTTATTAGATCTAGCTTCAAAAAATACTTTAGTTCCTCCTTTAGCATATCTAAAGAATTTACCAGCATCCTTATATTTACTCCTAATCAAGGTAGATTTTCTATGTTTAACTATCTTTTCCAAGAATAAAGTAGATAGGTTTAAGGTGACTAAATCAGTATTGTAATTACTACTAGCTATAATAAAACTATCTAAACAATGTGCATTGAAACTTTTCTCTGACTTGTCAAGGGATTTGACATCTGTGCCATTCAGATATTGTTTTCTTAATTCAGAAGTAGAAAATCCTTCTATAGTTTGTAGATTGTACCCACAATCATTAATCCAATTATATAATTCTAGTTTTCCTACTTCAACAAGACTAAAGCTTCTACCTCTAGAAACTCCAGATAATCTATTTTTACCTACTAGATCACGATAGTGATTAAACTTAACATCTTCAACTCTAATAGTGGTGATAGGAAAATACTTACTTAATTGGGTTACTAACCATTTCCTAAAGTCAATATTAGCTTTTATAGTTGGCGGTAGTTTCTTACTAATTCTGTTGTCAAACCTAATAGGTCTATGCCTTAATCTAGATCTTCTAATTCTTCTGTTCATAGCTTGTCTTTCCTTGAAAAACTTGATGCTATTCTTACCTTTCTTAGGTCTTTGAATTAGTTCTACATTAAGGTGATGATACTTTTTTGATACTACACTAAATCCATCAAAGGTAGAACCTGGGTCAACACCAAGAGTAACTTCTTGAGTGGCAAAGCCATTTGGTTCTACTAATAATTTTAAATACCATAGGTTTAATTTCCTATCATATCTAAATTTAGCTTTACCTGTTTTTACTAGGTAGTAAGCTTTAGTTTGCTTCATTGGCATAAGTGACATGCCTTGAAACTTAACTGGTATTCTTTTCATATAATAATTACTTTCGTAATAATAAGCAGGTAGCTTTGTAGTAGCTACCTGACTCTTCCCTCGACATTAGCATCACCTTTGGTAGTTAGAACTGGGAATGTATTCTAACGAACTTAGTGCCTTTGGCACAATGGATACTGGCTGCTTTAGCACATCTACAATAACTAAAGCTGTCTAAACATAACACTCCATTTCATCACTGAAATGAATCCACCCTTAGCTTTTGACTAAGTTAGGTTTAGTTTGATTACATTAACAATAATCATACACTATATGTTGACCTTGTTTTCAATTACTTATACCATTATTATAACATAGTCTAATACCATTTGTCAAATTAAATTTATGATTTCTCTGATGTTCATTTATTTAAAATAATTGAAAATATATCTTGACAAATTATTAAAAATGTGGTATACTACGGTTATAAAGATTAAATTTAATTATTTTTTAAATATATCTTGACATTAGTGTAACTTTTATGTTATAATAATGGTATGAGTTAATTCTCAATTAAAAACCGTAGCACTTGATGCAAAACTTTTTGGCGCGGTTCTGATCTAGATTTCTAAGTCAGTTTATTGGTCTCTATAAGTTTGTTGGCGGAGACTAGTCCTAGGTACAAGATGTATACTATAATAATCTTAGATTATTGAAAATGACTTCGTAGACTGTGTGGCGACATACGGTTGTAGTATACATAAGAAGGGAAGGACTCAACAGTGATTTACACTCACATAAAAACATCCCATCTCGTCAGAGCGTGTAATTGCAATCTGACTGTCCGAAGTTAAGCACGGCTCCTCAAATGATGCTATTGTGAAGACATAGACCTAAATCATCAGTACTGCCTTATTTTTAAAGTAAGGAGTAGGATAAGTATTTACTTATGCCGCTGCTGGTTTAGCTACAACTGTGTCTATCACTCACCTAAATGATACTAAGAAGAAGAGATTAAATAACTAATTATTATATAATATAAGTATATAGAATAACATAGTAAGTAATAAGGTTATTTTATTAATATAATTAAATTGAATTAAATGATTGATAGAGAATATAATAAATGCATTCTAGTTCAAAGTATAAACCATATAAAAGACAAGTATTTAAAGATAATCCATCTTGTAAGTTTGACTCTAAGAAATCAACTTCATCAGCTTTAAGAAGAACATTTAGAGATTCACTAAGAAAACTAAACTTAGATGAAGACATAGATTTACTTATCCACACAAAACCTTATCATTGGTTCCACTAATAATGACAGATCAATTCAATAAAAAGTTTTCAATAACCATAGAACAATTAGAAAATCTACTCAATAACCCAACTAAATCAGTACCTATCAATAGAGAATTAACTTCACCAGAAAATATTAAATTAGGTATTGAAAAATTAAAAACACTATTACTTAAATCAAATCAATAACTTATACAATATACAATTTCTCTGAGATTAATTTAAAGTAAAAAGTTTAAAATAAATCTTGACAAAATCAGTAATTTATGATATAATATCGTTGTTATTATTTAAATATAATAAGTTTCTCCTTTCCCCTTACAAAGTGAATACATGATGTAAGGGTTTCCATAAGCGATTACAAATAAAGAATTTCCACTAGTACATAATTTTACTAGAATGAACGAGTTTGGTGCATTTAGATATTTATCAGCACGGCACTTCTTGAGAAATTCTTTACTTATACTCGTTTCCTTTACAGGATAGTTTCATGCTCTTAGTCAAATTAATAAGTTTAAATAAGTATTCTGTGTATGACCTATCTTCAGAAAAGACGAAAAAATTGTCTGCTGATGAATTAATGTCTGTTTTACTAAGACTTGGCTTTTCTATGGAACAATACAATAAACTAGAAAATTCTTTATGGCGATGTAGAGAGCATGCTAAACTACTAGATGTAGAAAATCGCCAAGTACAAGATCTAGAGATGATATATAAACAAAGTCCAGATGCTTCCTTAATGCAAATATTTCAAGGGGAAGAGGGTTACCCAATAGAGCCTTCAAGAAATGAAAAACCTGGAAGAATCTTTGTTAAGAGTTTCTAATTAATAATTTAGGGCAGTTGCCCAGAGGTAACATGTCAACTAAAAAAACATTTAAAAATAATGCAGAAGTTGTAGGTAAAGCTTACGAATTTGATGCTCTCAGCGCCCCAACAACAGATAAAAAAGCTCCTTTACGTTTCTCTCGCGCAGATCGGGTGTGTGTAGTTGTATCTGCTGAAGGTAAGGTATTAAAAGAATCAAATTATTTAGATTGTTTATTTTACTGTGCTACCAACACTGAAAAAGCACTTCGTGTAGAATTCCTTCAAGCTAAGATTCCTAGCTTCTATGATAGGTTACGTGATTCTGAAGAGTTAGCTAAACAATTGATATCTGGGAATGCAGTATATATCAATAAAACTGCAAAAACAATGTCAGAAGCATTAGTTGCCGAGAATAATGTATTAGAAAAAATTTCAATTCCTAATGATGTTCTTAGTGGACCAGTAGATTTAAACTCAGTAGAGAAAGTTGCTGGACATATCGAACAAAAGAATCCTAACTGCATTTTAATTATTCTCGATGGTGAAAATCCAGAAGATGAAATTAATGCTAAAATGGACCAAGTTTCTAGCACTATTCCAAACAATCAAATTCGCCCCTTGTTGCAAACTAATCAGACACCTGAACTCCCGATGTTAGAAGATTATGGTTATCCTGAAGAAGACAATGAGAAAAAAGATGAAAAGGGTACAGAGTACACTAACAATCATCAAGGTGAAGAAGCTACTACGAGAGACATGAAAGAAGAAGCTGATGAGGAACAAGTAATAGCTCCAACTAAAGAAGTTGAAGATATCGCTTCTTCTGACGATCGTGAGACTACAAAAGAAACTGCAGACAATGTTGAAGAACAATATTGTGAGCCAAAGACTAATTCAGCTAATCCTATGAATGTCGATGCTGACGCTGTTATCTCTCATGCAGCAGATATAGACCCCACTGCACTCACCGGCTTTAATGCGGGTTGGCTTGGCCGTGGGATTGCCTAATCATGAAAGCTAAGATTAAAAAGTTTGCTGAATCTAGTGGCAATATGATTGGCTCATTAGTAACTAATGCAACTACAGATCATATTGGTCGTGGTGCTTTAGATAAACGAGCTGACTTCATTGAACCTAATCAAGATCCTAAATTTGATATTGATCCTAGTTTAGCAGTAAAACCTGATGAACAAGAAGGTGTACTGCCAAAAGGTGACCCAATGGGTGCCGAACAAGTTGTAGGTGACATAAAAGAAGATGCCGGCGCACCTTCTGCTATTTCTACATCTGGAAGCATTAGTGCTTTATCCACCCCTACAATCCCTAAAAAGGGTCAGGAAGAAAAAGATCTTGAAGAAGCTCATTACTCTTATATAGATAACGTTCAGGTACCTGGTGAAGTTCAAAGTAATCCTGCTGGCTCTAGAATGCTGGGTAACACAGGTGAAACCTTAGAAGAAGAAAACTATGGCGATTTAGGTTCAAATGGTGATGGTGGTAGATTAGGTGCTATGCACAGTTTAAACCAGCAAGCATTTGACAATTTCAATTCAGACACATCCCAAAACCTGCAATCTTACGATCAAACAAATCAAGATACTGGACCATCTCAAACTTACACAAATGCAGATAATGCTCTAGTTGGTGTATCAGATGGTGAAGATCCTACATTACTAAGCACTACAAACGATATTGGTGGTAAGACTGGTTTAAATAATGCAAACCAACAAACACTAATTAATAAAGATAAGTTTGCAGCTGCTAAATCAGACTCATTACAAGCTACAGACACTCAAGCACATGAAAATGAAGAGAAGAAACTAGAATCTCTCATTTTATCAAAGTTTCCAAATCATGACTCTAGACATTTAGCTGTATTTGAAAGCTATTATGATCATAAGCATGGAAAGAAAAAAATTCAAAGTAAAAAATATAATTCTAGTTTTGTGTTAAAACATAGCGACTACCAAAATTATTTCTTGGAGTATTTAGAATATTTCTCCACAGAAGGTAGTAGAATTATCTTGGAAAGATATGAAGATCAAAATAAGGTCGATAAGTATCAATTTATAAACAGTAATAGTGGGGAGTCTCTTCCTCGCACCTTAAAGGAAGAAAATATGGAAGAATTTGATCTAGGTAAATTAGATACAGAAGACGAAGTTAAAGACGACATCGAAGATGAAGTTGAATCAGGTGAAGGCGATGAGCTTTTAGATATTCTTAAAAAGGTTGCTGATGGCGCTTTAAGCCCGGATGAAGCTATCGAAGATGTAAAAGCAGCTATGGATAAAGAAGATGAAAAAGGATCTGCTGATCTTGATCTAGATGCAGACGAACCTGCAGAAGATTCACCTGAAGATGAAGAAGAGTTAGAAGAATCTGGTATGCCAGAATTGGCTACTAAAGAATGCGCTACGACTCATGCTCAAGCTGTAACCGAATCTAAAGCTAAAGCAGCTAAACCTTCAGCTAAGAAACCAGAAGTTAAAAAAACCGCACCAAAAGCAGTTGCTAAAAAACCTGTACCTAAAGCTGCACCTAAAAAAGGCTTAAAAGAGTCAAGCAAACCTTTTGCTAGTAATTTCTATTACATCTACTCTAATGGTCGTGTTGTTGATTTTGGTCAAGCTACACGCATCACAGAATCTCAAATTACCTTAGCTAATGGCAGAAGCTATAATCTAGCTAGTGTTACATTAGCCCCTATGCGCGGTTGGTAGTATAAATGAGCAATTCTCTTGGAGCAGATTTTTTTGTAGTGTATCCAGAGTACCGAGCTATCTCCCCAAGAATTGCCGGAGGTAGAATCGATATTTCAAAATCGCAGTATGGACAAAGAAACAATGCTGTATATTTAGATTTCCGTGAAAGCGGTCATATTAAATTTTTCGACTCAGGTGTTGAACTACTAAAAGTCGAATGTAAAAGTGCTGAAAATGTATTTAAAGCAGCAGATTGTTTTTGCGCATATGTAGGTTGCAATTTTTCTACAGCTAAACGTCAGCTTAGAGATCTTGTTAATGAATTTGTACTTGGAAATCAGACTACAACTACAACCACAATGGTATAAAGGGGGTCAACATGAGTGACTTCCTAAAAGTCCTAGATAAGAAAAAGATCTTAGCTAGACAAAATTTAGATATTATTCCTGGCGCAGCCTTTGGCCAAGATATGATAGTTCCCCGTGGAGTTAAATCTGCTAAGAGCGTCAGGGAATTTGTTAACAGCTTAGAAAGACATTATGCTAATAACGCTAATGTCTCACAGGTAAAAACTCGCATAGATGCTTATGGAAGAATGGATTCTTATGGCAGCTTCAGCAGCAGGGCTTTAGATAGCTATGCTAACGAATCCCTGGGGGTTATGAAATCCCATTTACCTGCTATTAAGTTTTCAATAAATGATAAAGAAATTGAACATCTAGTTAGAAAAACTTTAGAGTTTAATAATCTATTCTCATCTACTAAAATTAGAGATGATGTTAGATTACTAGCTAAGTATGGAGAAATTGCATCTACATTTACATTCTATCCAGATGAGGTAGAAGAAACTAGTAACGCATATTCTTATAAACAGTCTTTAAAAGAATCAATTTCAAATAAAGATAGTAGAATTTCAAAACCATTACAACCTGAACAGATTCATATTAACTATATATCCCCAGCTAACTATGATTTAGAAGCTTATCGTGGATCAGTATATAAAATGAATGCATCAGGTTTGGATAATAGAGAATACTTACCATACGAGTTAACATATAGCTCTCTTACATAGTGATATGTATGTACAACACATTGAATTGCTGGGAAGCCTAGAACAGGTAATCAGCAGCGAAGCCTGACTATGATTTGAGGTCTTTACCGTACCAACTTATGTAAAACGGTGTTATAGGTTAGCAGGAACGTTCAACGACTATCCCTTTTGGGAGTAGTGCCAAGTGGCACGAAGCGGTGTGCTCTCCTTATGGAGATGAAGATATAGTCTAGACTGCATGGGGACATGCAGAAGTTCATAAAAGAACTGGCAGTAATTAACGACTACTGTTGAATACCTTATTATCGTTAGTTATGGTTGTCTTCGTTCGGAAGAATTCTTTCCGCGCGGGGAATCAGTATTAGAGAGAGCACGTATCCCGTTACCAATTCAAGCGGGGCTAAGAAGAAATTCTTAGAATAATAAATACATTGAATTGCTGGAAACTCCTTAGAGCTTCTTAAACTACAAAGTAGTCTGAAAAGACAAGCTTGAATGTTTGAAAATTAAGAAGATTGGACAATCAGCAGCTAAGAACCTAAAATATATCTTGACAATTCGCCAAGAGTATGATATTATAATGGTTAAAGTTCAACGACTAGAGCAAAAGCTCGTACACTCAAGTGAGTGGAAGTGATGTACCCTTAACAGATAATGCTGAAGGTGAAGATATAGTCTGGACATTCAGGGAAAGCCTGAAGATGTTATTAAATTAACTGCTAGTAATTAACGACTACTAGTGAACACAAATAATTGAGGATAATATGAAAAGAAAAGTATATTGTTATGAAACTCTAGAAAGCTTTAATTCAATTAAAGAAGCTGCGCACAGTTATGGGTATAAATACTCTAATTATATCTCTAAAGTGTTAAATAAATCTCACAGAGTAACTCCAGACGGTTATCATTGGTGTACTGATTTAAGTATATTCGATGGAAGCAAGCTAACCAGTGGAAGGGGTCAAAACTTAACGAGATTAGTATCAATATATTGTTATGAAACCAAACAAAAATTTGACTCAATAAAAGAGGCAGAAATAGCCTTTAATTTATTAACTTCACATAGTAGTCTTATTTCTAGCATTGATAGAGCTGACTATACTTGTGGAGGGTACCATTGGTGTACATCTTTAGATGTATTTGATGGTGTAGAGTTAATTTATCCATATGTTGAAGTTTACTGTTATGAAACTAGAGAAAAATTTAATTCTATAGTGGATGCATGTACAGCTAAAGGCATAGTCTCTAGATCTAATATTTGGGAAGTTATAGATAAACCAAATAGGACAGCTAGTGGATTTCATTGGTGTACATCTTTAGATGTATTTGATGGAATTGATTTCACTAAGCTTAATAAATTGAAATCAAAACCTGAATCTGAAATAAAGAAATTTCTAGAAGATTTAGGGTTGGAAGTTATTCAAGGATCTAGAAAGTTAATATCTCCTTATGAGATTGATCTATATATTCCAAGCAAGAATTTTGCTATAGAATATAATGGTGGGTTTTGGCATGATGAAGAAGAAATGCTAAAATACTATGGGCGTAAGCCTACACCTAAAGATTTAAAATCATCCCTATGTAAAGAACAAGGTATAACTTTGTTACATATAGAAGAGAGTGATTTTTTAGCTAATAAATTGTTGGTTTTAAACACATTGAAAGATTATCTAAAAATTATGTAAGTCGTTGAAGTACTTTCGGTTTCGGAGCAGCTTATGTTTCAATGCCGAGTATCAAAAGTAGATCGCTTAGTTGTTAAGTACCCTTTGTCGGACGATCCTGTAACCGACTTGGAAAATAGTGTACTAACTAGGTCATTTATGGAGAATGCTCGATGGTATAATTCATTTGGTGAACCAGGTGGATTAAACAGAAATTCAGACACAGCTCTAAACTCAGTTCTCTTTATCCCAGATTCCATTACATTAGATAACATTCGTTCATCTATTGATGTATCACAAATAGATGATGTCCAATATCTTCAAGATAAATATATCACATGCCTAGGATTACCTAAAGGTTACTTGCTGGCTGATGATTCCCCTACTCGTGGTGAGTCTTTAATAGAACAAGATTTATCATTCGCTCAACGTATCCCGTATATTCAAACTGCATACTTAGACTATGTTCATAATCTTCTAACCAAGATAGCTTTCTTTGTTGGGGCCAATATGAACACGTTAAAGATCTCTTTATATATCAATACGCCACACCGTTTGACTTCAAAATCTATTGAAGATTATACAACAGGCATGAATCTTATTAAAGATCACATTGCATTTCGTAAAGAAATCAATCCAGATTATAAACTCTCTGATAGAACATTAAAACTAATGGTTCAGAAAGTTGGTTTAGATCCAGAGATATTTGACATATCTACTGATTCTACTCCATATACTAATTCTGGCGGTGATTTAAATATGAGCTCCGATGGTTTCGGTGGTTCTACAGGCTTTGGAGGTGAACCAGCAGAGCAAGGTGGGTTTGGAAATGAACCTACAGGATTTAATTCCGCTGAAGTTGGAACACAACCAGCTACTGAAAGTCAATCACTAATTAGCTTTAAATCTAAGCAATTAATGAAACTTACAGAAAGTAGTAGCTACGAAGAAATGTATATGAATATAGGTGACTTTAGTTGTCATTTCAATTTATATAAAACTTTTTTAAGAAAATAATCCATGTCAAAGAGAATATTATTAACCGAAGCAGGCAGCTATTCTGTAGAGTTAGATACTATATTAACTGAAAGTGCTATGGTAAATGGTGCGGATAAGATTTTCTCTTGTCCATGTTATCCATTAGATACTCTTACAGGTAATAACAGAATATATCCTAGTTCAGAGATGGTTCCAGCAGCTAAAACATTAACTGAGGCAGCTAAATCAGGTCAGACAAGTTTTCCTTGTACTGCAGATGGACACCCTCCAGAGGAATTCCCAGAGCCAATCAGAGCTTCTCATAAAGTATTAGAGAGCTGGGCTCAAGGTGGGCACCTCTGGATCAAATTTAAGGTGTTGGATACAGCATCAGGTAGAGATTTGCTCTCTCTTATTCAAGAGGGTGATAAGCTGGGAATTGGAATGTACAGATTCCCCTTACAGTAATGTATGACAATAAAACAATGTGAATTGCTGGAAACTCCTGCAAGGTCTTAACTACTAGTGCATAGCACAGTGAAAATGTTAAGAATAGGGACAATCAGCAGCCAAGCTGCTTTATAGCAGAAGGTTCAACGACTAGCCGTAAGGCGTACACTCAAGTGAGTGGAAGTGCATTGCTCCAACATTAGTTGGATGAAGATATAGTCTGGACTGCATGGAAACATGCAGATGTTATTAAATTAACTGGCAATATTTAACGAATATTGTTGAACAAAATTAACGAGTATACGCGGCTTAGGTGCGCTAAATGGTAACTGTGTAACAGATTATACTTTATTAGGCGCAGATTTTGTTGCAATTCCCTCCACAGGATTGAAGGTTTTACCTACAAGATCCAGTAATATTGTTGCAGAAAGTCAACAAGTTACACAAAACATTTCAATTAGAAAAGGTCAACAATTGAATAGCACATCATTCAAAGAATTGCAAGCTTCATTGCGAGAGTCAATGGACGAGATTCGAAACACTTCAAGTAAAATAGACCGTCAATCACTTTTAAATTTAGCTGAACAATCACTTGTAAATGTGTCTAGTTTAAATTGTGATTCTAAATATGGTCTAAGAGACTTGTTTAAATTAGGTGTTCAATGGACTCAATTCAAAGAGTCTTTAGAAGACCCCACACAAATTCAAGAAACAGTTGAGAATACTGAAGCAGAAAAAAATTCTGATCAAAACATTGATACTGGTAAAGAACATGCATACGGCGCAGAAGGCTCTCCAGTTAATCACGGTGACGAAGTAACCATTAAAGGTGAAGTTACTGATGTTGAAGAATCCAGAGAATATGCTAAGAACCTTGAACAAGGTTTAAACCTTGTTGAAGAAAGTCTTCGTACTACTGCTAAAGAAAATAAAGTACTTCGTGATGAATTGATTTCATCTGTTAATCGAATTAATCTTTTAAATCGTGCATATACAAATATGAAAGGCTTAAAAGAAAGTATTACTAAAGATTTAATGAAAGAGCAATTGAGAAGTTCTCAATTACGAAGCATTCAAGAATCTCGTGATAGATTCTTTAAATCTAAAGTTAATTCATCTACAGGTGTTAACGCTAAGTTAATCGAAGACAATGTTAGTTTGATTAAAGAGAATCAAACTCTAGCTAAAAGTGCTGCGGCTTACCGAGTTACAGCTGAACAATTAGCTGAGATGAACTTAAAGTTAGCAACTAAAGTTGTTAAGTAGGTTTTATGATTAAGATTAATACTACCGATGAGAAGCTAAAAATGCTTATTGAGTCAAAATCTTCTTCATTTGAATCTTCTGAAGAATTAAAATCTTACTTGATTAAGTCAGGTGAAAAGGATTTTAAATTGACAGAAGGTCTTGACAATCAAATTAATGTGTTAAGAATACTGAAAGGTTAATGCATGAATAGAGATAACAAATCAGGTTTTGATTTTCCTGGATTAGGAAACAAAAATAAGCCTCACGTAAGTGAGGTTGCTATATCTACTGTAACCAGTGGCAAAATTGGAAACAACATAGAACTTACTCCTGAGTCAATCGAGAGAGCTTCAAAAAAAGTTGTTGAAAATTTATATAAAAAAAATTTAGAACTTTTGAAGGATTAAGTTGTATGGATAACAAAGTTCAGAAAAGTATTCCAACTCAAACGCCACAGCCAACTGTTGGTGTGAAAAAAGATACTTACAAAGCTAAGATGAATCAACAGACACAGGCTCCGAGTTTAGGTAGCCCTGCTAAAAGTCGATAATAGTTAATTTTAATTTTTTAAAGGAAAATAGTTCAGTATTCTGAACTAAGGAAAATTTATGACAGATAAAAAAACAGTTAATGTACCTGGAGCTGCTGTAGCCCAACAACAACTTATTGAATCAGCTTCTAGTTCTTACCACTTAAAAGGTACCTCTGATCGTGGTCAACCATCAAATGGTTGGGATGTATTAGAAGCAATGCCAGCTTGGAAAGAGCGCTATGTAGATCTTTATGAATCTTTACAGGAACTTCCAGATGCTAAATATTCATTATCTCAAGCTCATTCAGGTTTAGTTAATACATTTAATACTTATGCTAAACTGGCTAAAGATGCTGACAAATTGGCTAATGCTACTTCACGTCAACGTAATACATTGAATGCTTTAAATGACCGTTTAAACTTCCGTGGTTTAACTGAATCATTGAATCGCAAATCAGGTACTCAAGTAAACTTAGTAGAGTCACAATTTGGACCAGGTACTTCAATTAGTACTACTTCTATTAATAACCCTGCTTACTCAGTAGTGGATATGGTTGGTATTTTCTTCCCTGGTACTGTGTTGAATCACATGACTGATGTTATGCCTTTACCACAAAAATTCAATCAAGTTTACCGTTTGTTACCACAATATGGTCAAGATGGTGGCGGTGTTACTGCTAACCAAGTAATCTTCCAAAATATTACTAATGGTACATACGCTTCAGTATATCGCAGTGATACATTCGTTCCTGCAGCTTTCGTTGCTAACGTTGCTCAAACATTCTCTTTAGCTGATCAATCTCTTACTCCAAATGTTCCTGAGATCGCTCAACCTAAATCAATTTATGTTACTGTAGTTTATACTTCTCCAGCACAACCAAATATTACTGAAATCTACCGTGATGACGGCAATGGCTTATTGATTCCAATCAGCTCAGGTTTCCCTGCTGCATCCTTGACTCCATTAACTTCAAACTTAGATATTACTAACTCTAGTGTACAATATCAAGTAGCTAATGCAGTTTCTCCAGATGGTTTAAACACAGACGTTGGTGTTGCTTTAGTTAACCCTACAGTACTAGTTGGTGCTAACACTTACACACCTACTACCGTTCAAATTAACTTCTTGTATGATTATCAAGAAGACAACTTCGAAAACACTCAAATCCGTACAGTTGAAATGTCAATCAAAACCGTACAAATGGAAGCTTATGCTCACCCATTAAAAATGGCAGTATCTGCTGAGATGGAATTTGAAGTTAAATCAATCGCGGAAGTAAGCATTATGGACTCTGCACAACAAACTTGTGTAGGCTTAATC
>Ga0209174_10000525_pt1 | contig 28783 bp, 20 predicted proteins | sample JI91814BDNA_FD_187505 | JGI IMG/M metagenome (GOLD analysis project Ga0209174, IMG submission 187505) | Wastewater effluent complex algal communities from Wisconsin, to seasonally profile nutrient transformation and Carbon sequestration -... | ecosystem: Engineered > WWTP > Effluent > Algae...
TGCGCACGCCTGTCCTCGCATGAACTAGGGCGGAATGCCGAAAGCACACCCCAGCAAAAGGTGGGGTTTTGATTGAAGAGCGCGCAGCGCCTGTCCCCGCACAAACCGGGGCAGAATGATGTCGAAGCGAAAACCAGAAAGGGGGGCAATTATTGGGATGACAAAGCACGGAACGTACTCATTACTTCGTTTCGATTCGCTTGCCATGTATAATGAACCCCTCCTTCCTTACGCCCCAATCCTCGCTCCATAGCGATCCCTTATGCTCCTTCGATTCGCCTCGCAAACCTCTCGGGCCAAACTCGTAGTGATTATCTTGATTGCACTTTTGCCATCCAAAGCATGGTGCCAAGATCCTGTCGATTTTTCCAAAGATGTCCTCCCCATCCTTTCAGCAAACTGTTTCGCCTGTCATGGTCCCGACGAACACGATCGAAAAGCGGATCTCAGACTCGACATCGAGGATGCTGCCAAAGCGGCTTATACCGATGGCCACCCCGTCGTTCCCCACGACTTCAACTCGAGCACGCTCATCACTCGCATTCTCAGCGACGATCCCGATACGGTCATGCCGCCCCCTTCCACCAACAAGAAACTCACCACCGCACAAGTCAACACACTGAAAAACTGGATCGCTCAAGGGGCTCAGTGGAAAAGACATTGGTCATTCGAGCCCATTAAACGCCCCAGCGGTACCATCGACGATCAAGTGGTTGCCAAACTGAATCAACTAAACCTACAACTTCAACCCCAAGCCGATCCGCATTCGCTTGTCCGCCGCTTGTCACTCGATCTCATTGGCCTTCCGCCTGCACCCGAGCTCGCGGAAAATTTTGCGGCAAATCCATCTGATTCCGCATACGAAGCGATTGTCGATTCCCTACTCCAAGACAAGCGATTTGGCGAACATTGGGCTCGAATGTGGCTTGATCTTGCTCGTTACGCAGACACCAAAGGCTATGAGAAAGATCTCGGCCGCACCATGTGGCCGTATCGCGATTGGGTGATCGACGCTTTCAATCAAGATATGCCGCTCGATCAGTTCACTCTTGAACAACTTGCCGGCGACTTACTTCCTAATCCAACCCAGCAACAAATAATCGCCACTGCATTCCATCGAAACACGATGAGCAACGATGAAGGTGGCACTGACGATGAAGAATTCCGCGTTGCCGCCGTTAAAGATCGTGTCGACACCACTCTTCAAGTTTGGATGGGCCTCACCATGGGCTGCGCGAAATGCCATTCGCACAAATACGACCCCATTCCAATGCAAGAATATTACCAGATCTACGCCATCTTCAATCAAACACAAGATGCTGATCGCTACGACGATTCACCTCGCATCGATATCCTCGCGGCAGATCAACAACTCGCCCTAGCCGAAACTCGTAAACGGCTCACCGCTGCGACCACAGAGTTGCAACTCGCAAAAGAGGAAGCGGCTTTTGCGGGGAACAATGGCCAAACCCTTTGGCAAAAGTTGATTCCGCAAACCACCTCATCCAAAGTAGGCGCGACATTAAAGTCTCAAGAAAACGGAACCGTAATCTCCATCGATAAGGCCCCAGAACGCGATCTCTATACCATTACATCCCACTTGGCTCCCGGAAAATACACGGCTTTACGGATCGAAGCACTTCTCGCTCCCTTCGAAGATGGCCAACTCGGCGTTGGACGCAACCCTAGCGATCCAAATTTCGTCCTCTCCGAAATTGAACTCACAATCCAATCCGATCCCGCTCAGCCACAAAAGGTAAAACTGACAAATCCAATCGCTGACTTCGCGCAACAAGGTTGGCCGGTTACCGCAGCTATCGATGGTGATGAAAAAACGGGATGGGCGATCAGCCCGCAACAACGCGAAAGTCACCAAGCTATCTTCAAGTTCGAACAGCCACTTGAACTGAATGCCGCAACCCCTATTCAAATCACTCTCAATCAACAGTACGGAAATCGACTCATTTTATCTCGATTCCGTCTGAGTCTCTCCTCGCAAGATCCTCAAACCTTGAAAACGGACTTTGATTCCGAACGAATTCGAGCAGCCCAACAACAGATTAAAGATGTCCAAAAAGAACTGGACACATTGCAGGAACAAATCGCTCGCCTTCCCATTATGCGTGAATTAGCCGAGAACCAACGGCGTCAAACCAAAATTCATCAACGCGGCAATTTCCTCGATCCCGGCAATGATGTTTCACCGGCTATCCTCACTGCATTCCATAAGGCTCCCACAACGGACAAGGTCGATCGAATCGCCGTTGCGCGCTGGCTTGTCGCTTCAGATAATCCACTCACCCCTCGAGTCTGGAGCAACCGAATTTGGTCTCGGCTTTTTGGACTTGGAATCGTGGAAACCGAAGAAGATTTCGGCGCTCTTGGAGCTCAACCAAGCAACCAGCCTCTTCTCGATTGGCTGGCAGCCGAATTCCGCGATAACGGTTGGTCGACAAAAAAACTCCTAAAATCCATCGTCATGAGTCGTGCTTACCGACAATCCTCCCATACCTCGCCAGAGCTACGTCAATTAGATCCACGCAACGCCTATGTTTCTCGCGGAGCTCGCTTCCGACTCACAGCCGAAGTTGTTCGCGATCAAGCTTTAAAAGTTTCGGGACTTCTCTCAATCAAGGCAGGTGGACCAGCTGTTATGCCGCCCCAACCTGCAGGCCTATGGCGATCTACCTACAACGGCAAAAATTGGATTGATGCCGAGGGAGAAGATCGCTTTCGCCGTGGTATCTACACGTATCTAAAACGCACGACTCCCTACCCGTCGTTTACAAGCTTTGACGCCGGAAGTGGCGAAGTTTGCCTAGTTCGTCGCATTCGCACCAACACGCCACTTCAAGCCCTCATCACACTGAACGATCCCGTCTATCTCGAAGCGGCTGCGGCACTCGCTAATCGAATGATCAGCTCAAGTTCTGATGTACAAGAGAGAATTCACGCCGGCTTAAGATTAAGCCTCATTCGCCCCATCACCGAAAACGATGCTCAACCTTTGTTAGAATTGCTCAACGATGCCCAAAAAGCCTATGAAGCAGATACTAAACAAGCAGAGCAAGTTATTGCATCCGCACGAGGAACGTGCCCGCCGAATATGCCTCCTCACGAATATGCAGCTTGGATCATTACTTCGAGCACTATCCTCAACCTCGACGAATTCTTATCGCGAAATTAATCAACATGACTGTCAACCATCCTTCCTATCAACTTCACGAAACGACTCGACGTCACTTCCTGCAAACAAGTGGCCTCGGATTTGGTGCACTCGCATTTCAGCAAATGCTCTGTCCGCGCTTTACCCACGCCGAGCAACCTGATGCAAACCCGTTAGCACCCAAACCTCCGATGATTGCTCCACGTGCCAAGCGGATAATCTATCTCCACATGGCCGGATCTCCCTCACAGCTCGAGCTCTTCGATTATAAACCCGAGCTCACCAAGCTACACATGCAAGACGCTCCAGCCTCCTTCCTCGAAGGAAAACGCTTCGCATTTATAAAAGGGGTCCCCAAAGTTCTAGCGGCACAAACCAGATTTGCTCAACAGGGCGAAAGTGGTCAATGGCTGAGCGAATTGCTGCCTCATCTTTCGAAAGTGGTCGATAAGCTCAGCATCATACGCACAGTGAACACCGATCAGTTCAATCATGCACCAGCACAACTCTTCGTGCATACCGGCTCACCACGTTTGGGCGGACCATCTCTTGGCTCTTGGGTCACGTATGGACTAGGCAGTGAAAACGAAAACCTACCAGGTTTTGTCGTTCTTCTCTCTGGGGGCAAAACTCCTGATGCAGGTAAATCTCTCTGGGGTTCAGGCTTCCTTCCCAGCGTTTACCAGGGTGTTCAATGTCGAACTTCAGACGAACCTGTTCTCTACCTAAATAACCCCACCGGCATCGACCGCAACCTACGTAGGCGTATGCTTGATACTGTTGCCGAAATGAACGAAGCTGAGTTCCGTCGTTCTGGTGACACAGAAACACAAACTCGAATCGCACAATATGAATTAGCCTATCGCATGCAAATGGCCGTTCCAGAAGCAATGGACCTCAGCCGCGAACCACAACACATACTCGATCTCTACGGAGCCCAACCAGGCTTCGTCTCCAAAGCCGAATCCGCTGATGACCCGCGCGTGTTGTATAAAGGTGACGACCCCACGTTCGCCAACAATTGTTTACTCGCGCGTCGACTTCTTGAGAATGGCGTACGGTTCGTGCAACTCTACGACTGGGGCTGGGACCATCACGGCTCATCACCAGGCGAGAGCATCGATGAAACTCTTCCGATCAAATGCCAACAGATCGACCGTGCAGTATCGGGACTCTTATTGGACCTCGAACAACGCGGCATGCTGCAAGATACTTTGGTTGTCTGGGGTGGTGAATTCGGTCGCACGCCGATGATGCAGAACAATGTCAACACGGAACTCAAGAAGGGCTTCGTCGGTCGCGATCATCATCCTTTTGCCTATACCATGTGGATGGCAGGGGGCGGTATCAAGGGAGGTGTTGCCTACGGTAAAACTGACGAATTCGGTTATTACCCTGTAGAAAACTCTGTAAGTATCCGTGACTTGCAAGCCACCATGCTGCATCTCATGGGTCTTGATCCGTATCGTTTCCATTACTCATACCAAGGCTTAGATCAACGCTTAATCGGCCCAACCAACGATGGTAAAGTTCTTCAAGCTCTGTTGGCCTAAACCACAGAGACTTGATGGCTTGTTGCGGAGCCTGCATAGCTATTCATTCCCATGGACCGGAACCTGAACTTTCATTCAACATCGATCGACGAAACACTCCGCGAGCTGAAAAGCTCACTCGACGGACTTTCGAATGCTGAAGCAACACAGCGGTTGAATCAATACGGTCCCAATCAACTTCCCGAGCATGGTCCTGCTCCCCTCTGGCTCATTGTCATCCGTCAATTCGTCAGCCCGCTTATCTATATTTTGGTAGCCGCAGCCATGGTCTCTCTGATCATTGGCGACGCAGAAGATGCTGGCTTCATCGCAGCCATCTTATGCTTAAACGCAGCTATTGGGGCTTACCAAGAGTCACAGGCAGAACGAAGCAGTCACGCCCTCAAACGTTTGCTGCGTACCCGAGCTCAAGTAAAACGAGATGGTCAACTTCAAGACATCGTCGCCACAGAACTCGTCCCAGGCGATATCGTTTGGCTCGAATCTGGAAATCGCGTTACCGCGGACATGCGTCTCGTCTCGGCAACCCAGTTGCAAATCGATGAATCGTTACTCACTGGTGAATCTATCGCGGTCGCCAAAACAAATGAACCGCTTCCCTTGAAAACAGCAGCTATCGCTGACCAGCGCAACATGACCTTTGCCGGTTCCATGGTATCGCGTGGCCGTGGCATCGGTGTTGTTGTCGCCACGGGGACTGCAACGCAACTCGGGCAACTTGCCGTCGATGTCCTCGGCGCAAGCGGCGGCAAACCTCCACTGATCGCCCGAATGGAACGTTTCACCAATCACATTGCAATTGGCACTGTAGTCACGTCATTACTTATCGGTTCTATAGGAATGTTCATTTGGGGCTACACCCTGAAAGACACCTTCTTTTTAGTTGTCGCATTGGCCGTTAGCGCAATACCGGAAGGCTTGCCAGTAGCCATGACCATTGCACTCGCGGTAGCCACTAGTCGCATGGCCCAACGCAATGTGATCGTTCGACGACTCACTGCCGTCGAAGGCCTAGGAAGCTGTACACTCATCGCTACAGATAAAACGGGAACTTTAACGTGCAATGAGCTAACCGTTCGTGAATTGCACACGGTCGATGGCAAACGCTTTGAGTTTACGGGCGAAGGGTTCGCGCCTCGCGGACATATCGAATATGAACATGAGCCGATACTTATCGCCTCGGAGCCAGCACTGCGGAACACACTTGAAGCAGGCCTGCTATGCAATGAAGCCGAATTGGAATATCGCGACAACGAATGGCACTATCGTGGCGACGCAGTAGATATTTCGTTATTGAGCGCCGGCTACAAAGCGGGTCTTGAAAAGAAAGAGCTGCTACACGCACAACCGCTGATAAACCAAATTCCGTTTGAATCAGAAAATCAGTTTGCGTCGACCACGCACCGAATCCCAGCAGGCATTAAGTCGTACGTAAAAGGTTCGCCTGAGCGTATCATCACCATGTGCGACCAGCGACTTGATGAGTTGCAAAGACGCTGGATTCAAAATACGGCGAACGACATGGCGCAGCGTGGTCTGCGTATCATTGCACTCGCCTCTCGCTCCCACTCCGAAACAGCTTCAACCCAAGACAACTCGAGCAGTGGTACCTATGAGTTTCTGGGGATGGTCGGCATGATTGATCCGCTTCGTCCTGATGTGGCCGATTCGATTGCCCAATGCCAAGCGGCCGGTGTCGAAGTCAAAATGGTCACAGGCGACCATCGCATTACAGCGTTGGCAATTGCGCGAGATCTGGGGCTTGCTACTACACTGGACCAAGTCATTACAGCTCAAGAACTTGAAGGCAAAACAGCCGAAGAACTCAAAGAAATCGTCCAACGCGTTCGCGTCTTTGCGCGTGTCTCCCCTCGCCAAAAGTTGAGCATTGTGAATGCGGCCCGCGAGGCGGGACACTTTGTCGCTGTTACCGGCGACGGAGCCAACGATGCCCCCGCACTTCAAGTGGCCAACATCGGCGTTGCCATGGGAAAATCAGGAACCGATGTCGCGCGCGAAGCTGCCGAGCTAGTGATCAGCGATGACAACTTTCGTTCGATCGTCGCCGGAATCGAAGAAGGGCGAATTGCCTACGACAACATTCGGAAAGTTACTTTTCTGCTTGTATCCCTCGGCGCCGCTGAACTCTTGATGGTGCTGCTGGCCGTGGTTACCGGACACCCCATTCCACTTCTTCCGGTGCAGTTGCTGTGGCTCAATTTAGTAACCGACGGAATTCAAAGCGTGGCATTGGCCTTCGAACCAGGAGAAGGCGATAGCCTTAAACATCCACCACGCCCACCAAGCGAACCGATTTTCAATCGTTTGATGCTGGAACGTATGGTGCTATCGGTCCTCACCGTTGGCATCGGTGGTTTCTGCGTTTTCAGTTTTGCCATCCGTTCTGGCTGGAGCACCGAACAAGCTCGCAACTTGCTCTTGCTCGTGATGGTACTTTTTGAAAACTTCCATGTCGGCAATTGCCGCTCAGAGACCAAGTCCGCTTTTGCCCTCTCACCGTTGCGAAGCCCGCTTCTATTCTATGGGACAATCGCAGCCTTCTCGATTCACTTATTATCGATGTATGTCCCTTTTCTGCAGAAACTTTTGGGAACCGAACCACTTTCAATCACTAGCTGGTTCGTCGCAGTCGGAGTCGCTTTGTTGATTATTCCGGTGATGGAAATTCATAAGCTTGTGTGGAAGTTACGTAAGTCTAGGTAACGGACGCAACTCGCCATTCGAAAAGCGAACAGTTACAAAAACTACAAAGCCTCAATTACTTGCTATTCCATTTTCACCTGCGCCTCGAGTAAGCTTCGAATCCGCTCTTGTGCATCGGTCCATTTGCCATCTTTGGCCAGTTGCACTAAGCCCATCAGATAGCTGTGGTCGCGATCAGTGAGTTTCTCGGCTTTATAATCTGCTTCAATCATTGCCACCACCTTATCCAGCCGTTGTGCATCTTTTTGATTGCATACGGTATAGAGTGAGCGAGCGTATTGGTACGCCTGCGATGAAATCTCACCGTAGCCGCTCATGAGATACATCACCAAGACGATGATGGTCACGATACCAAAAGCGATAGCTAACCATCGACTTCTTATCGCTGCATCTGCTTCTGTTTTCGGCATAGGGCTATTCCTGTGTCTCGACAGCTTCACCCTCATTCATGCTGGACAACGCCGCAAAAACATAGATATCGATCGTCGAATTAATGAATCGAACCGAACCGTCACCAAAGAGCACGTTGCCTCCCCCTAGATGCTCGGAAAACATTTGGCAAACATGTAAGGCTGGAAAGTTGACGGGATGAAAGATCGGATAGCCGGTGATGTCGAGTTCCCCGCCTGCTGGCCCAGAGTGGCAGAAGACCAAAGTTGCAGCTGTCTCTGTCACGTTTTCAGGTGTGATCAAACGGGGTTGTACGAATGCTCCCGGCACGACACCCACCCAAGTTTTGTCGCTCAATTTAGAGGAATGCTCACCAACAAAGATCGTATTGGATAAGCCATCAACCACCGAGGCAAGCTTCGTTCCTGAGTTCCTAAAGAATGGACCATCGGCAACTCGGCCGGTGTCACCCATCACTGAAATTTGTCTTGTTGTTCCACTTCGTATATCGCTGAATACGGTGAACGAAGTAGACGAACTGCAATCGCCCCAACATGACTCTTGGCCATGGTTTGCAACATAATTAGAACGCCCTAAGGTTATCGTGGATCCATAAGTTGTCAGTGGTGCACCCGCTTGGTCGCGTACTACAAACGGATCTCGGTTTCCTGAAACAGAGGGACATAGAAACGCTGAAATTTGTGTTTGTATCAACTGCTGATAAGCGGGTTCCCAAATTGGGCGTGTCGGTTGAAGTTGATTGGCTAAGCTCGTTTGTTCCAAGTAGGGCAAGAGCAACATCCCCCAACCCCAACCCGGTGCAGCATCCCAAGTATCCGCATCCAACCGCGCCCAAGCCGGCGCAGTGCCGTTGCTCGTACGGTACGACACATAGCCCGCCGGAAGTCGCTTGTGCGTTCCTTCATAGTTGTGAAACGCCAAGCCAATCTGCTTCATATTGTTGACACACTGAGCGCGTCGAGCTGACTCACGCGCTGACTGCACTGCTGGCAAAAGCAGTCCGACCAAAATGCCGATGATGGCTATAACGACCAGCAGCTCTACTAAGGCAAATCCGCTCAGCTTAGCCTTAGCGCGGCTATGCGATGCAGTCCGCCGAAATGGCGCTGGTTGTCGTATAAGTAATCTATGCGTTGTCGACGACATCACCATGAACCTCCTGTGACTTGCAAGTTTTGTGTCGTTCGTCGTGGAAAACGCGGAACGGTCTCGACTTACAAATCGATTTTGCGAATGAATTCTATCTCGCTAGGCTCAAAGCACGCTGACCGGGCAAGTTTTAGCCATGGCTAACATTTTCGTCTTATTTTTAGCTTAGGCTAAAACTGTGTCAAGTGATATAATGGCCCGTATGAAGAAATCTCCCACCCACAAAACCAAACGAACTTCTCCAGTTTCGAGTGACCAGACTGCCGTAACCAACAAAAGTCGGCCTGGAAATAAGGACAATCCGTTTGCCGCTGCGCGTCGGGACCACTCCTCGGAAACCGCAGAAGATTACGTGGAAGCGGTGGCCCAAATCACGGCCCAGAGCGGGCATTGCCGCGTTATCGACTTGGCCAGAACGTTTGCTGTAAGTAGTGTTACGGTGAACCGAACCATTGCCCGACTCAAACGAGATGGCTGGGTGGATGTAGAGCCCTACGGCCCAGTCCTCCTCACCGACACGGGCAAACAGCTAGCGGAACGTTGCCGCTTACGCCACGAGACCGTGCTTAACTTCCTGCTTTCCCTCGGCGTTTCCGCAGAAACCGCTCAAATCGATGCGGAAGGAATCGAGCATCACTGCAGCCCAGAAACATTGCAGGCCATGGACCGGCACATCGCGCAAAATGCGCCCAAACCGAAAAAGTCAACGCCGCCCGGCAATTCCAAGCGGGGCTAAGCTCCCAAAAGCGACTTTTCGGTTGAATTTCGGTTCCTAGCGCGTCAAGCAGATCGGCCTGCGGTATCTTTATCCGCATTCCCTGCTTCCTGCCCACGCTAATCATCGACCATGAACTCCCAACCGTACCAAACGCCACCTCGGTTTTGGGCCCCGAAGCTCACCCCCTGGTTCTGCCGTTGCTTTAGGCACATGCGAGACCGCGATCTTGCTCGCAACCAGATAGTGGATGTCGAATTGCGAAACGTCGACCACTTGGCACGCACCGTCGATCAAGGGCACGGCGTTCTAATCACACCCAACCATTCGTTCCACTTTGATTCGTACTGCCTTCTACGCGTTTCCGATCGCACTTACACACCTTTCTACATCATGACCGCGTGGCAGGTCTTTGGTGTCTCGACGCGATGGCAACAATGGGTGATGCAAAAGAACGGATGCTTCAGTGTCAATCGTGAAGGCGTCGATACAGAGTCCTTCAAAACTGCAGTGGATATCCTCCAGAACCGCCCTCATCCGCTAGTCATTTTTCCTGAAGGCGACATCTATCACACCAATGATCATGTCACACCGTTTCGCGAAGGAGCCGCTGCGATTGCGATGGCAGCCGCCCGCAAAGCGGAACGTCCTGTATCAGCCATCCCTGTCGCCCTGCGAGCTGAATATCTCGATGATCCTATCCCGAGCGTCCTCAAAACCTTGGATGAATTGGAACGCCGACTCCTTTGGACTCCGAACCCGGACCTCCCCATCATCGATCGCATTCTTCGTGTTGCATCGGCAGCATTAGCACTCAAAGAATGCGAAGTTCTCGGCTCTGTTCAATCGGGTGATTTACCACATCGCATCCAATCTCTATTGAACGAAATTCTCGTCCAGCACGAAAAGAAATACGAGATCAAGAATCCAGGCCGCCTGCCTTCGGATCGGATCGCTGAAATCCGCAGACGCATCATTGGAACGCAGAAGAACGGCCCGCTCTCCATGACCGAACAACTGCGTTCCCAGCGCGATATGGACGCCATGTTCTTTGCAACTCAACTTTATAGTTATCGCGGCGATTATCTCATCACGGATCCTACCCCAGAACGCATCGCCGAAACAGTGGATAAACTCGAAGAAGACCTACTGAAAGTCACTTACCCAACCGTGCGTGCCCCACGCAAGGTCATCGTTGAATTCGGTCCGCCGAACTTGGTCCCGAGCGACAAAGCAACTTCGCCAAGCCCCGCGGACTTGTCAGCCCAATGGCAAGGACAAGTCCAAGAAATCCTCACTCGGCTCGCACAACATTCCACACACTCTTAAAATGTAAACGAATCAAAAAACCATGTTCGAACTCACAGACGTCACCAAGTCCTTCGGCGAACTTTGTGTTTTGCAGCCGACCACGCTCAAGATGGAATCGGGTGCCTCGACCGTCCTCATCGGCCCCAGTGGTTGCGGCAAGAGTACACTCCTGCGAATGTTGGTTGGCCTCCTGAAACCCAATGGGGGAACAATTCGCTTCGCTGGCGAAGCACTGACACCGCAAACATTGCCCAAACAGCGATTGCGCATGGGCTACGTCATTCAAGATGGTGGTCTGTTCCCACATCTCACCGTTGCCCAAAACCTCAGCCTGATGCCAAAGCAACTCGAATGGAACCAAACTCGCATCGATCAACGCATCGATGAATTGATGGACCTAACGCGTTTACCTAAAGAAACGCGGAATCGATTTCCGCAACAGATCTCTGGTGGCCAACGACAACGCGTGGGAATCATGCGAGCTTTAATTCTCGAACCTGATGCCATTTTGTTGGATGAACCGATGGGAGCCCTTGATCCCATGGTGCGGTTTGAATTGCAAGAAGACTTGCGACAGATCTTCCGCACGCTCAACAAAACGGTCGTCATGGTGACACATGACTTAGGTGAAGCGGAGTTTTTCGGTGACACCATCTGCCTGCTATACGGAGGGAAAATCTTGCAGAAAGGAACACTACAAGAGATGGCCACTTCCCCAGCCAGCCCTTATGTCACGTCGTTTCTCAAAGCTCAACGTATCCCACACTTCGAGGCTACCCTATGAAAGTGCATCAATACACCCTGATAGCCCTCGCGGTCTGCGCATGGATTTTGGGAAACTTGCCCCACTGCTCTAAGGCCTATGCCGATGAGCCGCAAATTCAAGTCGGTTCAAAATCCTTTACTGAATCCGTGATTTTGGGCGAACTCCTGTGCCACGTCGCCCGCTCACAATCTCTAACAGCCGAACATAGAGCCGAACTTGGCGGTACACAAGTTTTGTGGAAAGCTCTGCTCGCTGGCGAAATCGACATGTATGTCGAATACACCGGCACATTGCGCAAAGAAATACTCGACCTGCCCGCAAGTGCTACTGACGATGAAGTGAAACACCAACTTGCCGCCATGAATGTGGGAATCACCCCGCATCTCGGATTCAACAACACCTACGCCCTTGCTATGCCTTCGAAACTTGCAGCGTCCAAGAATCTCAAGAAAATTAGCGAACTCCGAAACCAACCCGATCTTCGCTTTGGTTTCAGCGATGAATTTCTCGACCGCACCGACGGCTGGCCAGGTCTACAAACTGCTTATCAACTTCCTCACAAAGATGTACGTGGCCTTGACCATGTCATGGCATGTCGCGGTCTCAATTCGGGTTCACTCGATGTTACCGATATTTATTCAACCGACGCTGAAATCGAATTCTACGATTTGGCCATCCTCGAAGATGACCTTGGCTTCTTCCCTAAATACTATGCCGTCGTTTTGTATCGCGCCGATCTTGCCCAAGCTCATCCAGGATTTATTGAAGCCATTAAGAAACTCGACAATCGCATATCAAATGATCAGATGAAACTGCTCAATGCGGCGGTAAGAGTCAACAAAGAAAGTGAAGTAGATGCGGCGGGTGACTTTGTCAATAAACAACTCGGTATCAAAGTGGAGTGGGATCGCACGGATGCTTCATCTTGGTCTCGTCGCCTTTTAACACGGCTTGGCATGACCACGGTACAACATCTCATGCTTGTGGTGATTTCTTTGGTAGCTGCGATTGTCGTGTCGATACCGTTGGGCATCATCGCTTACAAAGTACCTAAAGCCGAAAATTCCATTCTCGGCATCATTGGCATCATCCAAACACTTCCCTCGATGGCACTGCTGGTCTTCATGATTCCGCTATTGGGACTCGGCATTCTTCCAGCCATTGTCGCTTTGTTCCTCTATAGTTTGCTACCGATTGTGCGTGGCACATACACGGGCCTGAAACAGATACCAGAACCATTGCGAGAATCCGCCGAAGTCCTCGGACTTACACCGAAACGCCGTTTGCTTAAAATCGAACTTCCGCTGGCATCGCCATCGATTATGTCTGGTATCAAGACCGCTGCCGTGATCAATATCGGCACGGCCACCATCGGAGCATTGATTGGGGCAGGGGGTTATGGGCAGCCCATTCTGACCGGCATCCGTTTAGCCGATGTGGCCTTGATTTTGCAGGGAGCGATCCCTGCCGCTGTCATGGCACTTTTAGTCCAGACACTCTTTGGTTGGTTGGAAATTTTCTTCATCCCAGCGGGACTTCGGAAACAATAATCTTGGGCTTGTGATTTTCCTGGGAAACCGACAATAGGCTGCTTGATCGGTTGCGAGATTCGTTAAACTATCGGACTCCGATTTCCTCTATCCATCCTATCGCGACCCGATTGTTATGCAGCTTTTAAGACTATTCCTTCCTTTGCTCTTCCTCTCATTTACCGCCGCAACGTACGCAACGGAACCATCCGCTGAGCGACATGTGGTGCTGATCACTTTAGATGGACTGCGAGGCGAGGAAGTCTTTGGCGGTGCAGATCAACGTTTGATCGCCAAAGAAAACGGCGTTGATAATGTCGAAAGCACGCTGGCTCGCTTCTATCGAGAACAAGCCACGGAGCGACGCGAAATCTTAATGCCATTTCTCTGGAAGATTTGTACGAGTGAACAAGGTTGGATTGCGGGTAACATCGAAAAAGATAGTGTGGTCGCTGTAACCAACGGCCTCTACTTTTCTTATCCCGGCTATAACGAGATTCTTTCGGGATTTCCCGATCCAGCGGTCAACAGCAACGCCAAGAAACTCAACGAAAATATCACCGTTCTCGAATGGCTCAATCAGCAGCCTGCCTTCAAAAATTCGGTTGCCGCCTATGGTTCATGGGACGTTTTTCCTTTCATTATCAACGACAAACGCAGTGGCATCGAAGTGAACGCAGGCTGGATGCCCTTAAAAGTTGGCAACCCCGAACGAGTCGAAGCCCTGAATTACGTCGCCAAGAATATTTTTCATGAATGGGACGGCGTGCGTTATGACTCGATCACAGCCAGCGGCGCACTGGAGGAGATGAAAATTAACAAACCGCGTGTGTTGTTTGTCGCGCTGGGCGAAACCGACGACTGGGCTCACAAGGGACGCTACGATCGATATTTGTTGACAGCGAATCAGAACGATGGTTTCATTCGAGATCTCTATGAGACCGCGCAATCGATTCCCGAATACAAAGACAACACGCTTTTCATCGTTACGTCCGATCACGGTCGCGGTGACGGTCGAGAAGGCTGGAAGAATCACAGCGTGTTGTTGCCTGGATCGGAACGCATCTGGATCGCGGCGTTTGGACCAGGCTTATCGGTTTCAGGGATGGATGAAGGGGGTAAGTTCGAACAAGCGCAAGTGGCCGCGACGGTTGCAAAATACTTGGGCTTGGACTTTGGACAGCAGAATAGCAAAGTTCGTCCCCCTTTGCCGATTCTCAAGTAGCTCTCGTGATCAAGCTGCGGGTAGAACCGCGAGAGTCCGACGGCTGAACTGGCGGCCCCAACCATTCCTCAACACCCCACCGGATAGGTGCGACACACTACTTTCTTGCACCTAGACTTCGGTTTCAGGACTATTTGCAGGCACACCGATTCTATTAATTTTCCAAATACAACAGATCACCCATTTTGAAATTGCTAGCAAATTGCGACGCCAAACTTGGTGCCAGGCACCCGGTTGTGGCGTGAGCAGGCCAATGCTGTCATTAATTTTCATCATGAAATAAGGCCTGGAAAATAGAGCGGAGCGGCTTAATTGGATGATTGCTAGCTATCACAGGCGATTGCTTGCATTAGATACCGCCTCGCTTAAATGGCCAAAACAGTTGCCGAAAGAAACCCTCTGGAGGCTTGTCTCCCTTAACGCCATAGCTCGCTGGCCATTGCTCGCCGGGCAAATAATAACTCCCAAACAGCCAATCCCAAATCGGTAAATGCACTGCGAAGTTTTTGTCGATCGCTTCATCCTGGTCGCTGTGATGCCAATGATGAAATTGGGGCGTTACCAGCCAATAACGAAATGGACCAAAGGTGAATCGTAAATTGGCATGAATCAATGTCGCCTGCAAAGTGACTATAATTCCATAACCGACTAACGCAGCATCTGCAAAGCCCAAGGCAAACAGTGGCATGTAACTCAGGCCACGCGTCACAACCACATCGACAATATGCAAGCGCGAACCCGCTAACCAATCCATCCTCTCAGCGGAATGATGTATGGCATGAAAACGCCACAAGAACGGTACGCGATGGAACGCTCGATGCACCCAGTATTGCACAAAATCGGTGAGCAGCAGAATCTCAATAATCTGAAGCCATAGCGGTTGCTTGCCGATACTTACCCGCCACTGTTCATCCAAAACCCAGGCAAACAGAACTTGTGCGGGTTTCATCGTCATGATCGTCACCCACTGAACCGCTAAAGTGCTGACGAAAAAGTATGCCAAGTCTGTTCGCCAGCCGTGCCGAAAAATGGGCTGCTCTTTCCTGAGCGCAAACCAACGTTCCAGCGGAATAAACACCGCGCACCAGAAAATCAAGTTAAGCAAAAACCAGTCTAAACTGAGCGAGGGAAGTCCTGCACTCTTCGCCGCGGCAGCGTCCGCAACTTCAATTTGCGATCCTCCTAACAGACCTGCCATCAAAGCGAATAGAATCGCCACACTTCCAAGTATCTTCCGTTTCCTGAGCGACAAGCTTAAAGCGCCAAACAAAACTCCGCTTACCAACACCACATGCAACAACGCGCGAATGACAGGTAACGGATAATATTCCCGCAGCACGGGCATCGTGAGGACATGCGGAAACTTGATGCAGAGAACGGTGAAGAGTCCAGCACCGCTTAAGGTAATTCCGGTGACGCCACTGATCCAACCCTTTCCAAAGCGAACCGACTCACCATCGATGCGACTATACTCTTGGACTTCGTCGGCGCTTTCTGATGGATTCTTATTCACATCGCTCATCCATTTGCCTCTGCTCTTCTTGCCTCGCTGGAATGCCCGTCACCGCAGTGATCGATCGCTCTAACAAGCGAAAGAAACCGAATCGCTCTAACCATCGATTACAAAATCCAGTGGTAATACAATAATGTCCATCGTACGGTAGCGTATGATGACGCGCATGTTCCTCGTTAGACAAGATGATTCTGCAACGCTGTAACCAGCATACCCAACGGGGCGGCTGAGGCATGTGCGCCCACTGATGAATTTGATTGGTGGGAATAGCGAACAGACAAAACCATACACCGAAGGTAATCGAAATTAATCCCCATGAACTTGTGGGGGAGATCAAGAAAAAACTGAGCAAAATGGGAATGGCAACCAAACAGGTATCGCCGTTGGTATCGAAAAAATTGCATTCAAGAAATGACGTTGGCGTATCATGATGCACACGAAATGGGCGAATGAACCGCGGCCCGAGGATCGGGAACTTTTCACTTCCCCAAGTATCCGCAGACCAATGGACAATCCCCGAGACCAAATCAGCTGCAGGCCAGGCTAGCGCGATCGCCAACAACTGCCACACATTCCACTGCGCGCGATGGTGCCAAAGCGTCACGAAATGTGCGATAATAAGTCCAACCGCAGTGAAGACACAAGCAGTCTCGAACCAGAAGGTCAACAGCCCGCTTCCATCATGCTTGCGAGCGGTAGATCGAGTTGCACCCGGCTGCTTGGACATCGGGATAGGACGTTCCATCTAATCTCTCCCCCTTCAAGGTAGTTTTGGCCTATGGAGCCCATCGGCGCTGCAACTTCACGCGAATTCGAAAATAATTCGCCCGAAATCGTTTTGGTGAACCCCAAAGCGGGATCGGGAGCCGTCGCTCGCCACGCACCTCTTTGGAAAAAACTCCTCTCACCTAACCACATAATCGTTTCAGGGACCAATCCATCCGAAACAGAACAACTCGCCGCTCAAGCTGCCAAGCAACAAGCATCTCGGCTCGTGGTAGTCGGCGGTGATGGAACTTTACATCATGCCGTCAACGGCTACCTATCTGTACCGAAAACCACCACTCAGCTCGCCATCATACCGAGCGGTACGGCAAACGACTACGCGGCAAGTTTGCGACAGCATGCCGCCGCCAAGCAATCCACTCTTTTTAAAGTCGACGTCGGACTCATTCGCTACGAACAATTTCAACGTCATTTTTTGAATGTCGCGGGGATCGGACTCACCGCTCACGCTGCATTAAGTTCGCGTCCTTCACCATGGCTTCCAGCGAGGTTGCGATATACGTTGGGATTGATGCGAACACTCCTCTATGGTTGGCGACACACGGACACAATACTTGAATTGCCACAGCAAACCATAATTGCCACCCAACTTCTAACTATCTCAGTAGCCATCGGCTCGCGCGAAGGGAGTTTCCCGTTAGCCCCCAACGCTCGACTCGATGATGGTCAATTCAATATCCTTTTGGCGACCGCATTGCGTCGCCGCGATGTCTGTCGCTATCTTCCCGGTTTGATGTTCGGCAAACTTCCGCAGCGCGATCCGCGAATTCAATACTTGATTGCTTCCGAACTTCATCTTCAATCGTCTGCGCCGCTCCACCTTCACCTCGATGGTGAGATTTATGGCGAGGGCACACTCCCACATGGGTGTAAAGTCACGCTGACCCACGGGCCGCAAATCGAAATCGAATTGCTGAAAATGTCATAAAACGCTGAGAATAGCCACATTTCCGGGAGCAATGAACAAGCTACCAATCGGCGGTGGCTTGGGCTATAATGAGGCTCTACTTCGCGTTCGACTCCCACCGTTTGCCTCCCACCTGATTCGCCTCTCCTTCCATCATAGGTACCGGATATGCGGCACCATCAACCATCCATCCATGTCGTGTGGCAATTACTCTGCCTCGCCATGGCCTGCTTAGGCTTGGCTCGCTCCACCTATTCAGTCGAAGAAGATAAGGCACCAGCTTCACTCTATTTTGAAACCGATGTTCGCCCGATCTTAAAAGCGCATTGTTTTCATTGTCATGGCGAAGCGGGACACAAAGAAGGCAATCTAGACCTCCGTTTAGTTCGCTTGATGTCGCAAGGTGGTGATAGTGGCGCCGCACTCGAAGTCAGCCATCCCGATAACAGTCTCGTATGGCAACGCGTGGCCGCAAACGAAATGCCACCAGGAGGTAAATCGCTCAAAGACTCTGAGAAAAAGATTCTAAGGCGCTGGATTGAAAACGGTGCCCTCACGAAACGCAGTGAACCGGATCAGCCTACCGATGATCAATGGACCGAAGAAGAACGGAGCTACTGGGCCTTCCAACCTGTTACTCGCGTCGCCCCACCTCTTCAATCCGATGACGTCGAGTCCAACCATCCAATCGATTCGTTCTTGCTTGACGCCATGAAGACGAACGGCCTCAGTTTCAATCCAATCGCTCCACGCGAAGTGCTCATTCGGCGTTTAACTTTTGATTTGTTGGGACTCCCTCCTACGCCCGAAGAAGTTGCCACTTTTGTACAAGACTATTCACCTGACGCATATGAACGTTTGGTAGATCGTCTGCTCGCTGACCCTCGCTACGGCGAACGTTGGGGCAGGCACTGGCTTGATGTCGCAGGTTATGCGGATAGCGATGGCTACACGGAAGCAGATGCCGAACGCCCCTGGGCCTATCACTACCGCGATTATGTCATTCGAGCCCACAATTCAGATCGCCCCATCGATCAATTCATCATCGAACAACTCGCAGGCGACGAACTCGTACCACAACCTTGGGACAATCTCACTCCTGAGCAAACCGAACTGCTCGCCGCCACAGGTTTCCTCCGCACAGCCCCTGACGGCACGGGGCAAGAAGGTGTCGATAACAATGTGGCTCGCAATGACGTAGTTGCCGAAACGATCAAGATTTTCTCCAGCTCAATGCTGGGTATGACAGTCGGCTGCGCTCAATGTCATGACCATCGATACGATCCCATCTCACAGGCAGACTACTATCGAGTTCGCGCTGTCTTTGAACCTGGACTCGATTGGAAGCAATGGCGCGATCGCAACTCACGGTTAGTCAACCTCTGGAATCCTGAGCAAAAACAAACTGCGGCAGCGGTTGAAAAAGAACTGGCCGAACTTGAAGGCAAAAGAGTTGCAGAACTCGACACGATCGTATTGGACATCTTCCATAAAGAGGTCGGAAAACTTCCCGAAGAGAAACGCGAAATGGCCAAAGTAACGCGTGATACAGCTGCCGACAAACGCACGCCCGAACAAACACAACTCTTCAAAGATTATCCTAGCCTCAATGTCGATCGCGGGTCGGCCTATCTCTACGATGGTCAACGTATCAACGAGTTCAATAAAAAATACGAAGACCAAAAGAAGACTATCTTAGCCAAACGACCCGCAGACAATTTCCTCGCGGCGTTTTCCGAAGTCCCCAATCAAATACCGGTCACACACCTGTTCTTTCGGGGTGATTTCAATTCCCCTAAAGACCCGATTGCCCCTGGCGGACTTAGCATCCTCAGCGAACAGAACCTCATCCCAGCGGATGACCCCAATCTTCCCACTAGCGGTCGTCGACTTGCCCTCGCGCGCCACTTGACCAGCAACACTCATCCACTTGTAACTCGCGCGATCGTCAATCGAATCTGGATGCACCATTTCGGCAAAGGCCTCGTAGCCTCGCCCGGCGATTTCGGTTTATTGGGAGAGAAGCCCAGTCATCCGCAACTCCTTGATTGGCTTGCTTCCGAATTGACCGCGTCAGGTTGGAGTCGCAAACATTTGCAACGTTTAATTGTCACATCGCGAGCCTATCGTCAATCTTCACTGAAGACTGAGCTTCATCAACAAATCGATCCCGAGAACCGTCTATTAGCCCGCATGCCGATTCGGCGATTGGAGGCTGAAACGATTCGCGATGCCATGCTACAAGCGAGCGGCATGTTGGTTCGCACCATGTATGGTAGTCCCGCAGCCGTCAATCCCGACGATGTCGGCCAATTCATAATCGGCAAAGCGACCAGAGATGGTAACGGTATCTTGGTCGCCAAACATGAAGATGCTGCGGAAGTTTATCGACGGACACTTTACGCACAAGTTCGTCGTTCGATGCCTTTAGGTATGCTTGAACCTTTTGATCCAGCAAACTTAGCGCCTAACTGTGACCGACGCAGCAACTCCACAGTCGCGACACAATCGTTGTTGTTGATGAACAATAGCAATGTGATTCGTTTGGCCGAACATTTTGCGAAGCGAATCCAGCGCGAAGTAGGCGACGATCCTGCACGGCAAGTCGAACAGGCTTGGAAACTCTCGTTTGGTGTTACACCTCCGTCAGATCAAGTTGCATCTACGGCAACTTGGCTCACGGAACTGCGTCACACGTTGACGAAACCGACTGATGGTGCACCAGCATCTTCAACCGGTACTCTTGATCCTCCGCAAGCGGCCGAACAAGCTCTCGCATTGTATTGCCAGGCTCTATTTTCTTCGAATCCATTTTTGTATGTCGACTAAGGAGCCAACAGCATGAATTTTTCACCCTGTTTTTCACGTCGACATTTCTTGGCTCAGCAAGGCATTGCAGGTGCTACGTTGGCCATCGCATCGATGTGCCAACTAGCTGCCGAAGCGGTCCCACCTAAGCCCATTACAACTCCCACCGAGTTTGACCTTAAACCCAAATCGCCTAACTTTGCTCCACAAGCCACGGCGATGATTTCGATGTTCATGCAAGGTGGTCCTTCACATCTGGACCTCACCGATCGCAAGCATGAATTGGAAAAACGTCACGGCCAAAATTATCCAGGCGACTTGAAATATGACAATGCCGCTGAATCGTCGGCCAAACTTTGGGCTGGACCGTGGAAGTGGCAACGTTATGGTCAATGCGGTATGGAATTGAGCGAGTTGGTTCCGCATCTTGGATCGATCGCGGACGATATCACCCTGATTCGCTCCATGCACACCGGCGTAAATAATCATGGCCAGTCCATTTATGCAATGCATCATGGACGCATCACCGCAGGTCGTCCCGTCCTCGGCTCATGGCTGACCTATGGCCTCGGAAGTGAGAGCCAACAACTTCCTGCATTCGTAGTGTTAACAGATCCGGGCGGATTACCCGTGCTGGGAACAGACTGTTGGTCCAATGGTTGGTTGCCTTCGTTGTATCAAGGGACTGTCATTCGTCCTCAAGAACCTCGCATCTTGAATCTTGATCCACCTCCCAAACTCGCCGGTACTCCGCAACGCGCATATCTCGATTATTTGCAAAAACTAAATGCCGAACATTTGGCTGCTCGTCCGTTTGAGTCAGAACTCTCCGCCCGCATGCGCACGTTCGAATTAGCCGAAGCGATGCAAACCGCCGCGAAGGAAGCTCTCGATATCAACCGCGAAACAGCAGCCACACATCGCATGTATGGACTCGATCAAGATGCAACCCGCGAATACGGCACGCGCTGTTTAATCGCGCGGCGACTTGTGGAACGAGGCGTCCGTTTTGTGCAGATCTATACCTCGACACAACAATGGGATCATCATGGCAACATCTTGGCTGCATTGCCATCCACATGTAAGAAGATCGATCAACCAGCCGCCGCATTGGTCAAAGATCTCAAGCAACGCGGCTTGCTCGATTCGACGCTCGTTCATTGGGGTGGCGAGATGGGGCGTTTACCCGTGATTCAGAATGAAAAGAATGTTGGGCGTGATCATAACACGTATGGCTTTAGCACTTGGCTAGCTGGTGGTGGATTTCGCGAGGGAATGGTCTTTGGTGAAACCGACGACTTCGGATATCAAGCCGTGAAGGACATCGTCAACCACTATGATTATCATGCAACATTGCTTTACCTTTTCGGCTTAGATGCCCAAAAATTGTCGTTTATTCGACCGGGAGGAAGCGGCACCTTGCTGGATGGTCAACCGGGTCGAATCGTGAATGAGATATTAAAACGCCCTGCCTAGTCTCCATGGCCGCCTTACACCCCCTCATTTTGGCACAATTCGCTCTTCCCTCCTTCCCAAAAAGCCCTTCGCCGTTCAAACTTTCGCTATCCCGTCGTAGATCCTATTTGTGAATGGTTTTGGAGAGTTCGCGTGAGCACCACGTTTCGTATCGCAGCCCTGGCAGGTGATGGTATCGGGCCTGAAGTGATGAAAGAGGCCATCGCCGTTTTGCGAGCCGTGGAAAAGAAGTTCTCGCTCTCGTTGCAGATCACTGAAGCACCCGTCGGCTGGGCAGGTATCGATGCTTATGGCACCGCGCTTTCTGACGATGTGCTGCAACTTTGCAAAGACTCGCATGCCATCTTGTTCGGTTCGGTCGGTTTGCCTGATCGCGACAACACTGTCCCCAAAGATCAACGCCCCGAACGCGCTGCGTTATTGCGATTGCGAAAAGAATTTTCGCTTTATGCCAACTTGCGTCCCGTTCGCCTATATCCTGAACTCGTACACGCTTGCCCACTTCGCACAGAACGCATCGCGAAAGGTGTCGATGTACTAGTGGTTCGCGAGTTGACTGGCGGCTTGTACTTCGGTCAACCCAAAGTGACCACCGAATTACCCGACGGCCAAAAGAAGGCAGTCGATTCGATGGTCTACACCACCCATGAAGTCGAACGCATTGCCCATGTGGCGTTTCGTGCCGCTCGACTCCGACGCAAACTTGTGACTAGCACCGATAAAGCGAACGTGCTTGAATCCGGTATCTTGTGGCGCGATGTCGTCACTGAAGTGGCCAAGCAATATCCGGATGTCACATTGGAACATATGCTCGCCGACAACGCGGCGATGCAGTTGATTCTCAACCCTGGTCGTTTCGATGTGCTGTTATGCGAAAACACGTTCGGCGACATGCTCAGCGACGAAGCAGCCGCATTAGCCGGTTCGCTCGGTATGCTGCCTAGCGCCAGTCTAGGTGCTGCGACGGGCGCAGAAACAACGTTTGGTTTATATGAACCTGCCGGTGGCTCTGCACCAGACATCGCTGGTAAAGGCGTCGCTAATCCACTGGCACAAATTCTCTCCGCTACGCTGCTATTGCGTTATAGCTTGGGTCTCGATCGAGAAGCGGCTGCAGTTGAAGCCGCGATTGCCAAAGTCATCGCCAGCGGCAAACAAACTCGCGATGTCTGTGCACCTGAAAACAAATCGCCCGTCGGCACACGTGAGATGGGTCAAGCGATTTGCGACGCAATTTTGGCTTAAGCCTCGATGAGGTAGTAAACGACAATGAAGACGGTTCCCGATTTCTGGTTTGAACCTCATCCATGGATCAATGGTTCATGGCAACCAGGTTCCGAATCGGTAACCGTCTCCAATCCCGCTACCGGCTCACCTCTTGCACAGGTAACGCGAGCATCAACAGCGCAAGTAAGTCAGGCCATCGAAGGTGCGGCGAAAACTTTTACCGCGTGGCGACAACGCTCCGCTGTAGAACGAGGCAACATCCTCAAGAGAATCGCGACTCTCTTGCTGGAACGCAAAGATCCACTCGCTCGCTTGCTCACTGCCGAACAGGGCAAACCGTATCCGCAAGCGGTGGCTGAAATCGAATACTCGGCCAGCTTCTTTCAATGGTTTGGCGAAGAAGCGCGAAGACTCTATGGGCGAGTTGTACCTCACCCCGAAGCCGACCGTGAATTTATCATCGAGCATAAGCCGATCGGTGTTGCCGGTTTGATCACCCCCTGGAATTTTCCACTCGCGCAAGCTGCCAAGAAAATTTCCGCTGCGTTGGCTGCTGGTTGCACAACAGTTTGGAAACCAGCCGAGGCCACACCACTTATCGCTTTGGCAGTCGCACCTCTGTTTCGCGAAGCCGGCGTTCCTGATGGCGCGATACAAATCGTACCGGGACGTGGCTCTGTGATTGGCAATCTCTTCGCGGATCATCCCGCCGTTCGCGTGCTGAGTTTAACGGGCTCAACATCCACCGGCAGCTCGCTGATGGCAGCAGCGGCCCGCGGCATTAAACGTGTTTCATTAGAACTCGGTGGCAACGCACCCTTTATCATTTTGCCCGATGCAGATCTCGCTTTTGCAGCCGAACAGCTTTGTCGCTTAAAGCTGTTTGTATCAGGACAAGTTTGTGTTACTGCCAATCGTATCTTTGTTCACCGCGATGTTTCCTCTCAATTTGTAGATCAAGTAGCTCAACGCTTGAGTGCAGCCCGAGTCGGTAATGGATTGGCTGAAGGTATCGATGCAGGACCTCTCATCCATCGTCAAGCGTGTCAAGAAGTTGGCAAGTTGGTCGAGCAATCTCTTGCTGCGGGTGCACAATGCATCGTGAGCAATCGTAGCTTCGAGAGTGATTCGAGTCATTCGGCTGGATCGTATTTCCCACCTACTTTGCTCACCCATGTTGCCGATCAAATGCCGATCGCTCAACAAGAAATCTTTGGTCCAGTCGTGCCGATCTTGGAATATACTAGTTTTGAAGATGTTATACACCGAGCGAATGCAACACCCTATGGCTTGGCCGGTTATGTCTTCGGCAGTGATATCACGCGTTGTCGAGCCATCGCCAGTTCGTTGGATGTTGGCATTGTCGGTGTCAACGAATGGCGACCATTAAAAGCAGAGATTCCTTTTGGCGGCGTCAAACAAAGTGGAATTGGTGCTGAAGGTGGAGAAGAAGGACTTCGCGAGTTCTTAGATACTCAAGTGATTTCTCTTCCCAAACCAAAATTTTGATCGCCCCTAAAAGACAAATGCCTTACGGGTCGGAGTGACCATACATGCGTTCCAGCCAACTTGAAAATCAGCTGAAACGCATTATTCGTCATGGAAAAGTCATGACCTCTCGCGCTCAATTGCTCGCTTATGATGCCGATGCCTTGGGTTACAAATCTTTCCCACCGGACGCGGTCGTCATTCCAGCCAACATCGAAGAACTGATCGAGCTCTGGAAACATGCGGCGGAATTCAATGTTCCGATAGTGATGCGCGGCGCAGGGACATCGCTATCAGGTGGACCGGTGGCTGCTCAAGGTGGTATCGTCGTGCATACCAGCGCGATGCGAAAAGTGCGCCACATCGATCGTGATGCAATGTGGTGTGAAGTCGAATGCAGTTGTACGCTGCGACAACTCGATGAAGCTTTGTTACCGCATGGACTCTTTTATCCTCCTGATCCCTCGAGCGGTCCTGTGTGCACGATCGGCGGCAACGTAGCGATGAACGCCGGCGGCGCTCACTGTTTCCGCTTTGGTGTCACCAGTAATTACATTCTGGGCGTAGAAGCGGTCATGCTCGATGGTTCGGTGCACCGTTTTGGTGGACCGGGAGGTGGTCGCGGCAACTATCGTGAGGATTGGAAACGCCTCATGATTGGTTCAGAAGGAACGTTGGCCGCTTTTACGCGAGTGTGGCTTCGTTTGCTTCCTCGCCCTGAAAAAGAATGGACCTTTCAAGCTTCCTTTGCGACACTCGCCTCTGCGGAGCGAGCCATTCATGCTTTAGTGGCTCACTCTTCTTATCCGGTAGCGATTGAATTGATGGACCCACGTTTTGTAGGGTTAGTTGAAAATAGTCCTATGGCTGCCGGGTTGCCACAAGACAAATTCTTGATGGTGACTGAAATCGATGGACCGCGCTCGTTAGTCGATCATCGCGTGGAGCAAGTGAAACAACTCCTCGCGGACGCAGGGGCAGAAGGAATTTTGTATAGCGACGATGCTGCGCGTCGACAAAAACTTTGGAAAGCTCGCAAGGTCGCTGGCGGTTTGATGGGACAATTGAGCCCCGACCTCGTCGTGCAAGATGCCGTGATCCCCAAACGATCCTTAGCGGATGTTTTGGACATGATCTATCGCGAAGCGGATGCGGTTTCTATTCCTGTGATTAACGTTTTTCACGCTGGCGATGGTAACCTGCATCCAAACTTTATGTTCGATTCGCGTAACCCCGAGCAGTTGCATCAAGTCGAATCCATATCGAAGCGATTGATGCGCAAAGTCATCGAAGTGGGAGGAACATTATCTGGCGAACATGGTATTGGCAACGACAAGACCGCTTATATGCCACTGGTCTTCGGCCCGCACGCAACGCGATTACAACTAGCGGCTGCGACCGCGTTTGATCCAACTCATAAACTCAATCCGCTGAAGATGTTCGCGCAGCGGCAATTCGCGGCAACTCCCGTTCATTCACCCGAACTTTATCACCCCGAATCTCCGATTGCTCGCGAGCGACTCTTCGAACCGTTTTTTGATTCGATTGATGGTATCGCGTTATGTGACGCAACAGCTTCTTGGGATGCGATCCAACAGTCTGCATCCGCGCATCGGCTGCGGTTTCCACTTGTGCTGGATCCTCACGCTTCGCTGCTCGAACATTTGCGGAGCAGTGCATATGCTCCTGCTTCATCGAGGTTTGGGCCTTTTTGCGACAACATTCTCGGTATGAATTGGCGACTCCCTTCGGGTGAATTGGTGCGAATCGGTGAACGTGTTGCCAAAACAACAACCGGTTATGATTTAATGCGATTTTTGCTGCAAACGCGTGGCGAGTTTGGGACAGCCGAGCAATATGTCGTTCGCTTCCGTTCTGCTCATGGCGAGAATTATCTGGTGACGATTCGAGGCCACGTGGAAACATTGCTTAAGTTCAGTCACACGTTGTGCCATACCTGCTGGATCCATTGGTTCGATTCAGTGGACATTCTGTACCATCCAACGGACAACGCTTGGAGCCTGCGATTGCTGTTGAATGCACCTGATAATGAATGGCAAATCGCTGCTTCTTATCTCGCTGAACAATGCTCTGCTTTGCAATTGCAGTGGAGCAGTGTTGAGACGATTCACCCACCGCACGACGGCCTTCCCGATTTGATACTCAAGACGACGAGCGATCATGCGCTGCAACTCGTTTGCGAGATCGCGCAGAACGCTTCGACGAGCATCAGCGCGGCGTGTCACACCGGCGCGATCCACCTTTTCGAAGACGATAAAGAGTTGCTGGAGCAAATTGCCGAGCGTTATCGTGAATCGATTTGGGAAAGGGGAGGGGAGTTGCATTCGCGGCATTGGCCAGTCCCTACTTCTCTCGCTTCGGAACGACATTGGCTTGAAGTCTTAACGCGAGCGTTTCATGCTCAGGAGGCTATGAAACATGCCTGAGTCTCACACGCCCTCAGGGTCTCAACCGACTAGCCCGCCGCACAAACCTCTCGGAGAGCTGTTGACCAATTGTGTGCACTGTGGATTATGTTTGGATGTGTGTCCGACGTACAAGTTGACGGGTGATGAAAACAACTCACCGCGCGGGCGGCTCCGCTTGTGGCGCAAAGAAGAGGAAGGCGTTTTGGAAGCCGACCCCGTCGTGGAGCATTACACTTCGGAGTGTGTGAGTTGTTTGGCATGTGAGCCTGCTTGTCCCGCCAACGTACCCTATGGCACGATCTTGGAAACGGTTCGACATGAACAGATGCAAGCGGGGCGAGCAAGACCGAAGTGGTTTCTAAAGCTCGCGGCCCGATTGGTGCATGCACCGCAAGCGTTTCAATGGTTATCGCTGCCAGGACGAGTGCTAAGGCGTCTTGGTTTATTAAAACATCCTTTCCTGTTCCCTGGAAAACCGGCAGCTTGGCAAAGCACGTCCGCTTATGCGCGGCAACTGATGCATGAAAAGAAACCGACGGGACCGCATGTGGCTTTGTTGACGGGATGCTTGATGGAGGGAATGTTTCGCGAGCTCAACTTTGCAACAGTGCGGGTGTTGATTGCGAATAATGTCCGCGTGACGGTTCCAGAGACACAGGGTTGTTGTGGCGCGTTCCCTGAGCATTTGGGCTTGGCCGATTTAGATTCATTGCAGGGCCGCAATCGGGCTGCCTTTGGTGCAGAGAAATTTGATGCGGTGTTATCGAGTTCGTCGGGTTGTGGCTTAGCATTAAGCAAAACGTTAGCGGGTCGTGTGCCGGTGATCGATGTATTGCAGTTTCTGAGCCAACTAGATTTGAAGCCTCGTCCGATTCGCAACGAGCGAGCTCGCTTGTATGTGGACTTGCCATGTCATTTGATTCACGGTCAACGGGTGGCTGGTATTCCCGAATCGATCTTAAATGCCACCGGTTATCGCTGGGAGCTAGCGCCGCTGGCAACTGAATGCTGTGGATCGGGAGGGACATACAATTTGCAGAAGCCTGAGAACTCGCGTCAGATCTTAGCTCGCAAAGCTGCCTTCTTAGAAACCGCAGATGGCGACCCTGTCATACTCGGCACTTCGAATCATGTCTGTATGATGCAATGGTATTCCGCTCGAACGTTGGGCATCGTCTCTCGCCCGTTCGAAGTTCGGCACATCATTCAATTGCTCGATGAGAGTTTCACGCAGTTGGTTTAGCCCGTTGCCCGCGTTCTTGTTTAGCCCTTAACCGGCGGCTTCGTTTAGCCCGTAACCGCAGCGCTAGCGGAGGTTAGACGTCCATGGGTACACGCGTGCTCAGTGCGCGATCGCCTTTGTGCGTTGCGGCAAAGCGACGACGAAGTACGATGACGATGACGACGACGAAGTACGAAGTAGGAGCTACGAATTCGACCGCTTATATTTTCCGCAGCGCACCGTTTTTTCCTACACAGGACAGGGTTGATCGCGTCCAAAAACACCGCGTAAAGAGCCATACTCTTCGGTCTCCGCTGGCTTCACGCCAGCGGAACCGCGACTTACCGGCTACCAAGCATCCTCGCGCAACACGTTCTC
>Ga0209174_10000526_pt1 | contig 28685 bp, 27 predicted proteins | sample JI91814BDNA_FD_187505 | JGI IMG/M metagenome (GOLD analysis project Ga0209174, IMG submission 187505) | Wastewater effluent complex algal communities from Wisconsin, to seasonally profile nutrient transformation and Carbon sequestration -... | ecosystem: Engineered > WWTP > Effluent > Algae...
TGTAGTCTTCTCGCTCAATACGACGCTCATCTAATAATGTCGCTATTTCCTTGTATATTCTCGGATGTAGGAATTTAAAGGCTAAATCTTCTAACTGCCAAGTCATTTGCACAATATTTAAACGCTTAGTTAAAGGAGCGTACAATACTTGGGTTTGGTACGCTAAAGATAGCTTAGTGCTTTCATCCACATTAATCGAGGTTCGCATAGTGTAGAGCTGCATAGCCAGCTTTACTAACATTATTTGTATATTTTCATTGGAGGCTAATAACGACTCTAATCTACCACATTTTTTTGCCGCAACTTCATCTCTATAGGATTTGCATAGATCTGACTGTAGCATTAGCTCCAGCTTCTGTAGGCCCAAGACTAGATTATTGACCGTGAAACCCAAGACTTGTTCAATTGTTAGACTGCTAATTTTGCTTTTGCAAAAGGATTCATATATGAGGCCTGCAATTAACAAATTAGGATCTAGGGTGAATGTACTAAGTATTTTAGCAATAGATAAGCCTCGGTCTAACAACTCTTGATTATCTATAAGATCAATTGCCGCCAAAATCAAAGTTTTGTCGCTTTGCTTGCAATACGGCACATGCTGCTGAACCCAGGCGTCAATGTCTATTTCAAAACTAAATGATTTTTGAGCCAAATTTCTGGCTAGCAGTTCCAACTGGTGTAAGGAATGCAATTATATAACCATAGTTTTAAGCAATTTAAGCGCGGTTGCTTTTACGCGACGAACTGCGGGTTTGGCTTTGAATGTGATTTGCTCTCTTGTTAAGGGATGTATACCTGCCTTAGCTTTTTTAGCCGCCACATCTTTAACACTTATTTTAACTAAGGCAAACAGCATAAATTTACCAGGCCCACCTTTTTTTAAGTGTTGGCCAATAATTATATTTAATTGCTCTAAAACTTTAGCCACATCTTTTTTGTTCAAATTTGTCCTGTCTGCTAGCGCTGATAGTAAGATGTTCTTGGTATATGCTTTGCTAATCTTAAGCGGTGGCAGTTTATTAGACGCTTTGGCGTCAACTACACTTTTAGACTTTGTTTTGGGTTCTGAAAGCTTTTTAAGCATCTTCTTAGCCACAGAAGAGCTAGAGTTGTTTTTTTCAGTAGCACGTTTTTTTATTGTCATAATATTAACCTCACCTCTAAAAATTAATTGCAACAATAACTATGATTGCTTACCTATCAATGGCTTCCCATATCGGCACAATTTCTTGATAGCTTTGGGTTTTATCGATATTAAAATAAGTAACAGTTGCTGCTTGCATATCCACTATGTAAGATGCAACCCCGCTAGCTGCAATATCCCTTAAAAACTCTAAGTAGCTGGTTTTCTTTTGCGTGTGTTTCAGAATTGCAGCTTGTACCTCGGAAGGATAAAATGATCCATCTACATCAAACCCTTGAGAAATATAATCAGAAGGCACCGCCTCTATCCACACCCCAAAGCTACCCTGATATATGGCATCAATGCCCTCAAGCAAAGATACAACATAAGACTCTACCCCAATATTTTTAAGTGCCTGAAAAGTTTTGGGGTATGGCCATTTTTGTGCTTTAGCTTTGGTTAAGATTTGTGCAATTTCATGCATCTAGTTGGTGTCACCATCGTAAAAGAGCTCCACACGCCGATTTTGTGAGCACGCGCTCTCATCGCGGCCAACTACAATTGGTTGTGTCTTCCCATAACTTAAGATATTAATTCTATTTGCCGCAACGCCATTAAGCTCTAGGGTCCTTGCAACAGTTTCCCCGCGCATTTTACCTAAAGCAAGATTGTACTTCTGGCTACCACGCTCATCTGTATGTCCTATTACACGTAAGCGTAAGTGTGGATTTTCCAATAGCATCGACGCATGTGCCGCAATAATTTCCTCAGCCTCTGCATTTAAGTCATGTTTATTATATGCAAAATGAACTACTTTTTTAACCACAGTTGAGTCAATGGGTAGAGCAGGATTTTCTCTAAGCTCGCCAGCATTTACACTTTGATTGCCGTCATTTATTTGCGCAGACGTACACTCGTCATAGCTATCGCAACAACCAGCCATCCCTGCTATTGCACCACTTACAACTAACAGTATAATGAATTTATTCAGTAACATATTTCCCCCTACAACAAAAACCAGCTGCTATTCCAAAGTTTTATTTTATACATTGCCACTTTTACTCTATATTTTGCAGCAGTTGATAAACTGTTAATCTCAAATGGCCCCTCGCCTGCAAATTCTCTAAAACCTCTGGATTTTAACCATACAAACACTTCGTATTGCTGGTTTGAAAATGCAATTGCAAGTGCGCTTTGGTTGTAAAGACTTCTAAATTGAGGGGTAATTATTTGGCTCTCAACGGCGCTCGTTAGCTCTGCTGTTAAGCCTTGCTTTAGCAGGTTGGTATATTTTTGGCGCAAATACATATCAGTGGCTGCGCGGGGTAACATTTCGCAGCTATTTGGAAAATCTGCACTGGCTATATTTTTTGTAGTGCTTAATGGGACTTGTTGGGATGGCGGCGAACTACTTGCAGTGACACTACTGCAATCAACGCTATCTTGCCCCTGGTGCCAATCTAAATAAAACGCAACAGACATACTGCCCCCGAATTGCCGCTCAAGCCAACATCATCCGGTGTTTTATTATCCTTGACCATAATACTTGAGAACGTATATACACGTATACCATAGGGTTTAACCCCATGCAAGATTTGGGCGTAAGATTTAACTCTATTTGGCTGTGTGATTAGGACAGTTTCTTTATGCTGGCTCTGCCTCTAATCCTGGTTTATCTTGCTTAATCTCGGCTTGCAAAGGCGCAGACTCGGACTCAGCACTGGGTTTTGGCACAAAGGCAGCTGCTATCGAAACAGGTGAAAAAAGTTTAAATTTCACCTTGGTCGCTGGTAAATTTCTCGGAAACTTTAAAAACGCTTCCAAGTTATTAAGTTGCATAATATCTGCGGCAGATATTAGGCTTCTTGTATGTTGCTGGGAACTCAAGGAGACTCCATCACGCATCTGATGTGCTCCAAAAGAAATACTCTCCTGTGACTCTAATATTTCTTGTTCGCCAAAGATTGCAGATATTTGTTGGGATGCGTAACTATCTAATCTAAATATTAATTTAGTCCCGGTTAAAGAGCCTAAAGTTTTCGCAACATGAGGGCCATATATTGCATCTAATTGATGTAAGTCTTGAAAACTTAAGACAAAACAACCACCATATTTTCTTACCTCCGCCAAGCCTTGGGCTAAAATAGGAATATAATTCAAAGAAGCTAGCTCATCTATAATAAACCATACACGGCGATTTTGATTTTCCCCCATGGCCATTAATGATTTAACCCCAATACTTAACCAGGCAGAGATTAGTGGCTTTAAAATCTCCCTTTGCGTAGGCGTTGATGATAAAAACAACCACCCAGGCTCTGGCTCCTCCAACCACTTACGAATTGAAAATTTAAGCTCTGGCTGTCCAACGCTGCCTTTGGTTTCTAAATATTTTAAATTTTTAAGCGCAGATACCAAGGTAGCACGTACGCCTAAAGCTGTTTTTTCAATTGCCGGATCTAAATAGCTTGCTATATACGTATCTTTATATTCTTTAAATACTTCAGCTAAAGGCTTAGTTAATAAAGAATTTAATAACAGATCTATATTGCGGGTAGGATCTTGTCGTAGATTTAAAGCAACCGCTGAAAAAAGTTGCTGTCCGGCTTTAGTCCAAAAGCTATCATATTTATTGTTTGGGATTAGACTTTCAGCAAATTCATCAAAATCGTATTCTTCACGACATTCTTGCCACAAATCCCACTGTTGCGTGCGTGCATCAAAGGGGTTAAGTAGTTTATCTTGGGTAGAATCAAAAAAACTTGATACAAAGCCACCAGTGCTATCAATGATAATGGCTTTTTGGTTTAAGGCCCTAATTTGCGCTAGCAAATGATTAATAGCATTGGTCTTACCAGAGCCTGTCGTGCCGCACAGCATCATATGTTCACATTCAGCATTTTTTGGCAAAGGGATATCGGCAAGCTGGATGGTGGATGCACCTAATTTAGCGACTTGTTTTTTAAGGGCCTTTGGCGTACTTAGGGTATATCCCTTTAAAATAGTGGTCTGCTGGCGTTTTTTTCCTCTGTAAACCCAAAAACTGGAAATAATTGTGAAGCTTGCTATAAAGATTAGTGCGCATAACTTAAATATTTTTAATATATGCGCTTGCATATGTTGCAAAAATTTTAAGTATGTTGGGTTAGCAACAATATAATAATCATAGCTTTGTAGCCAAATATTATCCGCCACTAGCCAAGTCGTATCTAAAAATCCCCTGGGTAAAAAATCTAAATAAACGCGAGCTTGCGCTTTATAAAAAGCTGCCAATAGATAATAATCTTGCCAACTATGCTTTTGACATAATAACAGAGCAAAAGCTATTAGGGCTACCACCATAGATATTTTTAAAGTAGAGCTTATCACCTGTCGCATCATATGCAAGTCATGCAACTTGGTTTGCCCGCCCTGTGTAAATGGATCAGAGAACTTTTTCATGGATCTTCCTGCAATATAACTTATTTTGAGGCTTACTTTGTGCTAATCTAAAAATGGCAAAGGGGCTGCCAAATGCGAACTGCAGAGATTTTAGGAGGTGGGCTATGTTGCGCAACCAAAACATACCGTTTTTTAGTAATGATACCTTTAAAAATTTATTGCGTACTCCAGAGTTTATGGCGCTCCCAAGTGTACTAGCTCTTATCCCTAAATTTATATTTTCCTGGGGTTTAGCAGCCTTAATATCTAAGTTAGATTTAATCCCAGGGTTCTCGTTTCGCGGCAATTTTGTACTGAGCTTTATGCTAAGCTCTTTTATCATTGATTTAATTTTGCTGTTTAACAAAGATAAATTATGGCAAGCCTTGAGAGAAGATGTTGTTATTCCAAAAGCGTGGAAAGTTACTAAACAAGAGCTTTTAGAGTACGCACGAAATATCCCTAAAGTGCGTTTAATGCGATTTTTAATTTGTTGGTTTTTAGTACCCACGGTTGATTTCACTGCCAAATCTGCATTTATTGATGCCTTAGCTATGTATTGTTCTGGGTTTTTGCTATCTATTTTTTTGGATGGAGTTTGGCTTAAAATTTTCAAGCTAAAACGGCCAGAGTTTTTGTTCAAAGAAACCAATAGAGTATATGGATTAAATTTAGATAAAATAAGGAGAAGGGAAAAAGAACGTCGCAACAGAAATCCATATTCTCCAGGCAGTTCTGCATGGGCCGCAAGACGTGCCAGAGATCTATAAATATTTATAAAATAGCAATAAATCATTGTTCCTCCTTTTCAGGAGTTTTAAATAAGTCTTGGGGCAATAAATCTTTGCCGCGCTCTATAGCCTGCCCATCTGCCAAGTCAATTAGGCTTTTTTGCGTTTGTAGCTGATGTTGCTTGTCAGCATCCTTATATTGCTGGCTCACCTGTTGCTCACCTTGAGAGATAGTACTTTTAGCTTGCCCCTGTGCCTGATTAAATGCTTGCTCTAAATGGTTGGCCCCAGCCCCAGTTATACCTTGCTCTTTTGCCTTATCCCTTAAAGCGTTCATTTGGCTATTAGCCGTATCTTTATTAACATCCATAAATTTATGGCTATTGTCTTGGCTGTAGGATGCACGTAAATTATCCGGTGATAGTGTGTTTAGCTGCGCAGGGCTTGGTGGCAATAAGCCATGTACCTCCATATAGGACTCTAAAATTTTATTACGCAGCACAGGCTCACTAACAAATACGCGGGCTGCTTCTCGCATCCCCACATTCCCATTAGTATTATCCATTTTTCGCCCAGCATACCACTCTAATGCCGATTGCAAATGCTCGGCATTAATTGTGGCAGAAGAGCTTTTTATTCTTTGAGCTTGGGTTTGATAATGCTCGGATTCACTAAAACTTTTAGTTGCATCAAGCCTGGCACTATTGGCCTCATCCCAGGCCCTCGTAACTCCCTCACTTAACCGTTTGCCAGTCTCATCCTGTGTATTAAAAGATTGCTGCCGAGTATTTTCAAGACTTTCTCTAAGGGATGTTTGAAACTCCTCACTTTGTGAGACTTTTTCAGCTTTACCATAAATATTCTGCAAATTTGCGTCACCAGAGGTACTTGCTTCAAGTTCAAAATTAAGTCCCAACGCACTCAAAAGAGATAAGCCTTTAGCCCCGCCTATACTTGCTGCCATCATAACTCCAGCTGATTGCTCCGTGGTTAAGTTGTTTTCTTTAGCAAAGTCCTTAACCGTCTGTGAGGTTTTGCTTAGAGCGCTACTTTGATCAATTGCTTCATTTTGGGCAAAGGTGTTGCCTGCTTGTTGTGCTGAACTTATATGATCGGATAAATTAACCATTTGACTTAAAGAGTCGGTCGCATTTTTTAGGTAAGATTCTGATTGCTGCATGCCTTTTTGATAACTATGCCCAGCTTGAGCCGTTAATTGCGAACTTTGATTTTCCGCCACATTTAAAGATACGCCTAAACTAGAGCGACTCATATTAATTATTTGCGTCCCATCGGCGGTTGTCGTCATTTCCACATGACCATCTGCTTGTTGGAATGAACCAGCCCTATAACTGGCGGCATAATTTGTAGTCAAAGCATTGGTGTTATAAGCTTGCCTTGTACCATGCATAATATTACCTATATTGTAATTGCCGCTTGAGAGCTCTGCAGCAGCTTGTGTAGCAGAACTTGAGCTAATACTACTTAAAAGCGCTGGAATATTAGCAATTGATCCCAAACCCTTCACCATGGCAATACACAAAAATGGAATACTCATCGCCAAATAACCTGCCATGGCTGCCATATCAGCATTAACATTAGATAGCCCTATGGAGCTGGCAATAGTAACCCCTGCCTGATTGGAGATGGACAAGGCAGCAATACATTTAGAGCGTGCCGCCATGGTCATAATATAATTTAGCACAGCGTAGAGTGGTGCCCACATCTGCAACCATAATAATACCTGAAACCAGGTTTTTAAAAATGTGTAGCCAAAGGGTAAGCAGGCAAAGGGGATCACAAATAAAAATGCTGCATAGGCAATTGCTTCAATCACCGCCTTAATTGATGGTAGTGTCTCCGCTGCCATCGCACCTATAGTCTCGTAAGTGGCACGTTGTTGTAAATAAGCTTTTCTTACCGCAAAATTAGGCGCATTGCCAACGATCGTGGATTTATATTCTAAGCCATCCACCACTGCGTAAATCATCATATTTTGTTGTAATATTTGCTCAGCAGATTTAGATAAATTGGTAAGGGTTGAATAAGCCAAGGGTAAATATTGTAGAATTTCCGCCTTTGCATTTACCACCCCATAATTACCAAATATCTTTTGCCCAAAGATGGTGGCGGTATTATTTAAAACCGCAGGCCAATTTTGATTAAAGCGACCAACGCCCTCTCTGCAAGTGATGATTTCAGGGCTAGCCCTTTCTCCACCTTCAGGCTTTAAGTTACGCCATAAAAATGAGCGTACCGGGGAGGCATTATTAGATACCAAAGCCCAAATATCATCACTATTTCTTAAGTCATCGATGCTATATTTTCTCCCCAATAGGGCATCGTAGGCCACACAGTGACCTACAAAATTACGCATATTCTCCGTTAAATCTTCATTAGTAATTCTAAAGGTACGAGCTTGTTGTAATAATTGTCCTGCAAAAAGGGCCCCGGATTTTTGATATTTTAAATCATCTGGCAGACTAAAAACCCTCTCCACCTGTCTAGTAAAATGAAAACCAAATTCACTCACCCTTCCTGCAATTAAGGCCAAACCTAAAGGTACGTGATCAACTTTTTGGTGATAACGACTTACTGGATCATTTATCCAAACGGTTGCTTGCGGCACAAAGAGTAATTGCATAATAGCGGTTGCAGGAATAAGCCAGCCGGTGATGGCTCGCATGTAATCACCATAAATTGCATACAAGGCTGCCCACAGCCCACCTAAAATTAAGCTTATGCGAATAAGGGGTACATACAGAGTGCCAGATTCTGAATTTAAGCAAATGGCAATGGCATCAAATACCCCTTTTAAAATCTCGCCATTGCCAAAGGTCATAATTTGAAATTCCATAGCTTTTAGTTCCTAATACCAGTTATGTTCATTAGCCACCCCTCCTAACATCATATGTAATTGTTTTTCCACCAATTGTGTAGCTTGGATCATAGATAATACCGAGTCCATTTGCAAAAAAGCATTGTGTTGGCGTTGATGAATACGCGCTCTAGCTGCACTTAATTGCCCTAAAAATTGTTTAATATGTTCTTCATCTACTTGCACGCTTTTAAGCTCTACCACGCTATCATGTACAACATCAATCACCTCTAAGACATATTTATATAAAATATCAAGTGCAATTAAATCGCCATAATCATGCAAGTTTAAGGGCGCAGCTCCGCCTCTGTAGGCAGTTAATACATTGAGCATTTTATAGATCGGCAAGCGGGTGGCATTTAAAAATCCTTTTTCACTGTCGGTGATTGCTTCATCTTGATAAATCTTTTGCACCATTACCTCTAAAGTGTTACGTACTCTATGCACCAAAGCACTATTAGGATCTACCGTAATATTGTCTAATCTTGGATTTAAACATTGCTCATTATCACAATTATAAATAGGTGTCTCTCCGCCATTTAATAGCCCTTTTATGACATCATCTTTGTCTGCATGTGCGCTCAATACTTTTACTTGATAGTTGTCGCCCTCTTTTTTAGAAATAATTGAACCTACTAAAGTCATAAAAAGTTCAGCGAGCTTTTGATCGGTACTTAAAAATGCATTCTTTTGAAGAGCAATCCAGCTTAAGTTAAACTCACCGGCTAAGATATCTTTATACGCAGCTTCGCTCCCCTTTCTTGCCAAAACCTTACCCCGATCACCTTTTGCCCCACAGCCTTGACGTGCTGCGGCCCAATCAGAAAAATCCCCTAATTCTGAGCCCATAGCTTGACATAGATGTTTACTTGATTGATCAGTCTTTGGCCATACACCACCGAGCATAGTGGCAGCTGTTTCACAACTACTGATATTTAAATTATTAACCTTGGTAGCAATGGCATTTAGTTCATTTAAAATATTATAAATTTGTGGACTGACGGTTTGAATAGATAATAAAAACGCATAACTTGCAGCACTACTACCAATGCTTTGTAACATTTGTGTCAAACCTTCGGCATTAATATGCGAAAATCCACCGGTCCAAGCATCAATGCCACCGCATCCGGCTCTAAAGCCTGGCATTTGAATCGTTGCCAGTTGTGCATGTCTAACTTGGCTGCGTGCAACTAAACTACCACCAGTATAATAACCAGCGCTTTGATCTTGATAGCTTCCCGGACTATTGATATTGCTTTGCATCCCAGCTGCATTGAAAAAATTCTTTAAATCCTCATCAATTGAGGCTTGAGATTGCGTGCTTACAAGTACTAACAGCCACAAACTAATCCATTTATGCCACATAAGTTAACTCCGCTATGTCTTAGTGCCAATTAAAGTCATAATTCTGTTTTCAATTTCATCTAAAGAGCTTAATCCTTGGGCAAGAGGTAATACCTCTTGGGTATGTGGATTAACTGCAAATAACGCTGGTAACACCGATATTTTCCATTTATCCACCAATCCATTATCTATGGTGCTTTGCGCAAATCCTGGGATTTGATGGCCATCAGTACTAATAGCCAGCACCTCCCAACCTGAGAGAGATGAAAATTGTTGGACAATTGGAGCAAAGGCCTCACAGTAAAGGCAATCACCTCTAAAGAAGAAGAACAAACCATAGGAGTCTTTTAACTCTTGCAATCGACGCGCAAAAGCTAGCTTTTGTTGATCTAGATAAATATGCCGCCCCTTTTGATTAACCGGAAAAACCAAGGTGTGATCCAGTTGTGGCTCTAGATATAAAGTTTGCATCCAGGTCTTGGTGAAATTTTCAGATCTAAGCATTAAATCTTTTTGCATTTCTTGATAGGCCTTGATATTGGCGCTACTTGGATTAACCCAGGCCTTATGTAGTTTTTGCTCTAAGGCCTTGCTATAGGCTTTAACTTGCTCGCTAGGAGTTAATACCACAAGAGATGGTGATTGCTCTGCATCTAGCTTTTTGGGTGATTCTGCATAAAGGGGATCTTGATACCAATGCCAACCTTGGGCATGCTGGCCAAAAAATGCTGCTTGTGCTTTAAATGCTAACAGCCAACATAGACCACAATATAAAACCCATTTAAAGTGCTTCTTTTTTTTCATCCAACACTCCTGTTTTGCTGCCGGTGGCCGCAGATTTTAAGCCAGAATTTATTTGCCCTAAATTCTCTTGCACTTTATCTATGGTGCGATTAGTTAATTGCACCACATCCGGTGTTTTATATTTTTGCATAATATCACTAAACATTTCGCTAAAATCTAGCTTAGATAAATCTAACTTAGAGAGTTCCTCAATTGTAAATCCCCGACAATTAGGTGCTTCTGCCCCACCCCAAGGCAGGCCTAATTGTGCTCGCCCTTGTTCTTGCAAAAGTCTTGCCATTTTGCTGCCAAAACAACAAAAACTAGTATTTTTAGTAACACATTTACCCAGCACCTTTTTGGCACAGTAAGTTCCAACTTGATGGCAGAGATTTTTTTCTCGCAGCAACGCTAATTGCCCCTCTTCGCTACTGCATCCGGCAAGATGTAAAGATACGCCCCAGCCTTTCATACGGCGACAACAATCTTTAAAATTTATGCAATTACGACTGCACCGCTGATCAGTGCCTTTAAAAATCGGTAAGTTATTACCATTCTCCCGCCAACTATCTTGGATCTCTTTTAATAGATTTAAACGGGAGATCACTTCTAACATATCTTGGTTTGCGTCAAAGCTAGCATTATGGCAATCTCCAGTTAAACAAAAGGCCCCCGAACTTGGTGATTTAATGCGACCAACCCCTCTTTGTGCATCTGGACAATGATATTTTTGGGCATAGATCCAACATCTATTTTGTCTAAACTCCTTACAATCAGAGCCCACTTGCACACAACCTTGGGCACGCAAAGGGCTGCATTCATCTTTAATCATCTTGCAATCATAACGTTGCGTATATTGCCATTCATCTTTATACACTTGTTGTCCACTAATATTGCGCGTTTGCGGCCCTATACTTAAAGTCCTCGCCCCATATTGGCATAAACCTTCCTCCACCATTTTCTCGTGCTGCTCACAACCACGCCATTCATCAATACCTTCCCCCTCATAAGTATCATGCCTTAATTTTAATTTTACAAATAGTTCTGCAACAATAATATCCCATGCCCCATTATTTTCCGTAGCGCTCCTGGTTTCAAGGATTTCAAAGCCTTGAATGCGCTGGCAATTTAAGTTAAAACGCTCCCCGGTCTTAGCATCTATAGGTGTAAAATTAGGACAAAAGGCGGCCCTAAAAGCGCTAATTTCTTTGGGTAAAGTAAGCGAGTAGCCATCATTAACTTGACGAGTTCCATATTGAGTGTGTCTCCAAAAATTTCCAGCTTTGACAACGTAACTCTCTGATTTGGTACGCCCCACAAATTTTAAATGATTAACATTTAAAGTCACAAATTTAGCAGGCACAAGCGGCACAACATATCGGTTCTCAAAACACTCATAGTTAATCTCCTGCCCACCTTCCTCACATATTTTTTCAATCATTGCCATAGCAGGATTACTTTCATCTGGCACGCCTATACCCAAGCTCTGCTCTGCCTGTATAGGATCAAACTTAAACATTGGATCAGTTTTAGGATCTATCTTAAAGCGCGCTCTATTCTTTGAGCTCTCTAACAAACCAACTGCCACCTCATCTTTTTGTAATTGAGCTGCTGCAGCATCAGCTAAATTATTATTAGAGAGTCCTACTTGCGGCGGATTTGCGTCTTTAAACTGAGGAATTTGCTTTAAGGGCGTATTCACAATTGTCCCCTCAACCTTGCCCTGTAAACCTTGTGCCATAGCTTTGCCCGTCTCATACTCAGATTCCATACCTGCAAATGCGCTAAATGCCACAAAGATTAACATTAGAATTAAAATTTTATTCTTCATCTCTTTTCCAATAATTTCATTTTAGCAAACTCAAAAGAAACATTGCCACTTAAACTATTAAAGCCATCAGTTGTTAAATGCACAATTGTTGGCACTGCTGTTACTTGATATTGCGCAAACAGTTGGGGATCAATTTGTACCGCAATATTTAGCTCCCGCAAATACTCTGCCGTTTCTTTAAAGCTATTATTTTTAAGCCCTCTTAATATTAGCGGTACTTGTTGTGCTGCTGCCTGCCTATATAAAGCATGGAGTGCGCTTTTAGGCATACTAAAAGAGATGAAAATCATAAACTTGTGTGCTTGCCCAAATTTAAGATTTAGACCTTTTTTTGAATCAGCAGCAACGTTATCTTTTGTTTGTGCACCAAAACAGTTTACATTGACCTCTTTAGTCTGGGCATTTAATTGGGCCGCCTCCACTGCATAAATGGTTTTTAAGTGCTGGGCTTTTTCCAGTAATTCTAAAGCTGCATCCTGCGTCTGTTTATTTTCTGTGGCAGAAAAATTAATAGCTGTAGTAGCATCATTGGCCCATGCACCAGATGAGATAAAGCCCAGCAAAACACCTAAAATAAACAACAATTTCTTTTTCTCCAAATCAAATAACCAAAGTCCTCTCCTTGATAGGGATATTCTTTGCCACTACCCCAAACTACATCAGAGCGCCCTAATGGATGACAACCTGCTTGCGTTGAGGCAATAGGGTAGACCATCTGCGTTTTATATTGACTCTTGTAAATGATCGGCATTGGATATTTGCCACACAGTCCTGCTTGCCCCATATAACCCCACAATAAAAATTCGCGATGCAATTTAGCAATCATTCGCTGTGTTGCTAAAAGAGATGCCTGTACTCCACCAACATGAGCGCTGATATTGCCAGAAAATGGATAAAGACTACCCTGACAACCACCACACCAAAATAGTGGATCAAGTGGAAAACCAGAGGTTGCGGCAATACAATCTGCGGCGCAAGCTGCTTGGGCAATTGGATTAGCAAATAGAATAGCCTCTGGGTTTAAAATAAAGCTGGTTTCATCATCATTCCAAAGGGGGTCAAGTTCTGTTAAATACGCCACATCAAAAGCGCCCTTCTCCAAACACGCAAAATCTAATAACAGCTCTAACCAATAAATCACCGGGTACACATACCAATGTACCTGATAAAAACTGTGCTTTAATTGCCCGACGCTACCACCTTTGGTGGCAACGCTCCCTGCCCCTACCAAATTATTAGTCCCTTGTAAAGTAAGCCCTCCCATATTAACCAAACAATATGGTGTGCGGGTGACATCCACTAAACGTACCGGCTCCCAAAAGGAGACTGGGATCCCAGGAACAGGCACTGGGATCCCAGGCCGTGGGCAAGCACAAATGAGTTGTTTAGGATTGGGCGTATCTTCAGGGCCACCTGTGACATTCATACCACCAATAGTTATGGGAAATAGACAACGCCAACAAATATCGCTGATGGGATTAACAAAACGGCCTTGGCATTTGGCCATAACTGACTGCGCAAAACAGCTTGCAAATATGCATAGCAATATAATCTTAAGACGCATGATCATCCTCAGTCAATACTTCTTCAATTTTTAAAGTTTGATTTTCTTGACTAATTCTAGCCGGTAACTGCTGAATTTTAAATTTATTAACTAAAACCCCGCCTTGATCAAAATAAAACAGCACCCCATGTTTTTGCATAAGGGTAAAGGGGGAGCCTTGGGTTAAAATAATTTTGTTTTTTTGTGGGGATTGCTTTAGCGCCCAGGTGACTTGTGCATCAATATCGCCATTAATAAATAACAATAGCTTGGTGAGCTTTTGATAAGCTAAAGGATTAACGTAGGTGCCGGCTTTAATAAAAACATTATTTTTGCTATCTTTTAGATCATAGGCAACTTTAATTGCGGGATTATAATAAAACACTCTAGGGGTTTTGGTGTTGTTAATCTTTGTAGGTGCAGGTCTCATTATACGCGCAACACTTTGCGCTTGTATAATTTTTTGATGTGTACTTAGCACCCCACTTTTGGCTAACCCTTGCAATTTTTGCTGTATATATAGCAATAAATCTTGCTCGTAAATGGGAAAAGTTTGGCCAAAAACACCTAAATTTTCAGCACAAACAGGGGTCGCGCAGAATAACAAAAATAGACATAAGCATTTCATACCAAAATATTTCATAATAGCGGGATAACCCTCCCCTCAAGCTCTGCAATGGCAACCAAACCAAATTCCTGATAACGAGAATCAAAACTTTGAGCATGCTTGGCATATAAAAAAACCAAGCCCGATGCAATAGTTTGAGCATCTATTGACGTGAGCCTTCTGCCGTCGGTTGCTCTCGTCTGTGGAATACCAACCATTTGTTCATTTACATACAGCACCCCTTTGCTATCATACCAAATTCTATCCCCATCGATTCCTAAAATTTGTTTAATCACCTTTTGCCCATACCAAGGGTTAAAAACCGCTGTATAATGATAACATTTAGGTTTTAAATGGCGTAACTGTAGAAAATAATGTTGCGGCAAGGAGGCCGTTTCACTGATTAAAAAATTAGCTTGACTACAAAAACCAGCAATTGCCCCCACGCCTAAACCAAAGCCTAAAACACCCGCTAAAAAATTTAGGTAAGTTACCCTTTTCATGATCTTTCTTTTCATGGCTCTGTCTCCGCCTCTAACTTTTCCAAAATAGCTGGAGTATGATCATCTAACTCTCCCCCCACTACCAATGCTTTATTTAGTAAAATAATATTTTGCTCTACACTATAAGTCTGCAACACCTCTTTAATGTGCGTGAAACGCGCTTGCAGTGCTTCATTTGGCACACTTGCTGAGTGTTTGCCAACCAATTGCTTGGCCTGTACGGCTACCAAAGCTTGCATATCTACCACACCAAAGCTTGTTGCCTTTGGTTGCGTATACAAAGAAAGCGTTAAGAGCGCTAACCAGAGCAAGATTTGACTTACGAATAATTTAAAACCTAGATTCATTGCTCACCTCTATTGCGTAGCACCGTTTCTAATGCCTCCTCTAAGCTCATCCCTTGCGCACGTAGCGTTTGCACGGTGCTGTAATCTTTGGGTTTGGTAGAATATAATAATAGCGAATAAGGATCGAGTAATAACCTGCCAACGGCATAACCATGATTGCCTACAATCATAACTTCTGCATAGGAGCCATGCTTGGCTTTAACAGAAATTAACTGTGTCTGCATGCTTTCCGTTAAATGTAGTCGGTCAAGTTTTTTAAGCTGTGCAATGGTTTCTGGTTTTTGTGAGAGTAAACAGGTCCAGTCACTATTATCAAAGGCGGCTGTAGCTGCAGGGCTGCTAAATAAATCATTAATAGATTGAGTGCCAACAACTAAAGAGCCATAATATTTACGCAAGCGCCTGGCCAAGGTTTCTATAAACACCCCACTTTGCGCACCTCGCAATAGATCCCAAGCCTCATCAAAGACAATCATAAATGGGGTTTGTCTATCGCCTAAAAACATTTTATTGGTGATATTAATAATAATCATTTGCACCACCACCGCCTGTAGATCTTTGCGCTCTTTTAATTCCTCCAGTTCCACTACCACCAAAGGATTTTCTAAATTAACGCTCGCCACCCCATTAAAAAATCTCCCATAATTACCTGCATCGGTATAAGGAAATAACATGGTTCCTAAACGCCTGGCCTGCAAATCGGTCGAATCTAATAAAATTTGCGCAATATGATTGATAGTGCATTGTTGTTGCTGTTGCTTCCAAGCAGAGAGCATAGCTTGCTCCAATAAAGCAATTTCTAAATCACTTAAGCCTTGCGTTGGCGCAGTCATTAAAACTAGTACTGATTTTAACATTGCCAAGGCATCTTGTGCAGCCTCCACATCATCAAGCGCAATACTGCTAAATGGATTTAAACATAAGGGAGTTTTGGTTTTAAATTCTATGAATTGCCCTTGAGCAAAATAGCAGATTTTCTCAAAACTTCTACCCACATCCAACACAAACACCCGACCATTTAAAGCCAAAGTTGTTTTAATCATCTCCTGCATAAAAACTGATTTACCAGAGCCGGAGCGCCCCACCACCGTAACATTGTAGTTGCCAGATTGATTATCAAAGGGATACCATTGCATTAATTGGCCGCGTCTGCCAGCTAATAATAACCCAGGTGTGGACGTGCCACGCCATTCCCCTTGTAGTGGTAACAAATTAGCAGATTCAGTTGATAGAGTGGTTTTCAGTTTCTTGTAATGCAGCAAGGCTTGCACTTGATCTGCACTCCACATCATCGGCAAAGAATTTAAAAATACCGGCAAATGAAATAAATGATTTGGCTTTATCTGCCATTCCTTACTTAAATAAAGATTGGTTAAAGTCTGCTCAGCATGGGTAAGTGTTGCATCAGTTGCCAAGAGAATAATATTTAATTGAGTTTGCACGATGCGCTCGCCTTTACCTAGTTGTTCCCGTACAAAGGCTAATTCTTCGGCCTCACGCTTAATCCCTGGCAAAAACTTACCAATGGGGGAGGAGGCTTGTCGCTCAACATAGGTGGCTTTGGTAAAGGCCCGAGCTTTGGGCAGCCCTTGTTTGGGTACAAAAATGCCGTAATGCAAAATAAACGGGCAACCAATTTGAGCAATATCACGCTCTTCGTCCCCTATTAATTGCCCCATCGCATGCAATGACCATACCAGCGGGGTTTGCGTGACTTGATAAGTGCGCACTTTGATGGCACCAGAGTTTAAATATAAGTTTTTGCTATCTAAAGTTAAACACGAACCAACATCTGCAATTTGCGTATTCAAACTTTGCAATTGATCCCAGCGTCTAGAGTGTGGCTCCTGTTGTGGATGCATATTGATAATACCACCTAGAGTATTTATTAACATTTGCGCGTCCCACACTGTTACCGACAAGCCTAGCATTTCCAGTGCAGTTTTAATTTGAGTCTTTAATTCTTGTAATTGCTTGACCACTTTTTCAGTATCAGATTCTGCCTTTTTGGTGCAAGAAATAAAGCAGCGAAACTGTCTTAAGGTATAGGGAAATTGCGGGGAGTTAAAGGCAAATTGTTGCAAAAATGCAGCACGCTTGGCACTTAAGGCTTTAAACTGATCGCATCTTAAACTCTGCCAATGTTGTAAATATTGTGCAATATGCGGATCAGCATATAAACACACCTGTAAACTACTTTCCTCAGGCAATAAATTTTGAAATATACCGCTAGCCTCTTTTTGCATTTGCTCAGATGCCCCCACCAAAGGTGGCACCTCTAAGACAAAGCCACAACTGTCTTGCTGAAAAAACATCTGGCTTTTAGGATCATACTGTTCATAAGGAAATAAATCGGCAATTTTATAAAAATTTAGTAATTGGCTATAAAACTTTTCAGTATAGGACGGCTCAGAAGGACCAAGTTCTCGCTCACCAAAAATTGCCGCAAATTTCGCACCTAATTCTGCAAACATTCATCCACCTGCCAAGAACCTGGTTGTAATACGGTATGAACAATAGAGTCTTCATGAAAATTGCCCTGTGGATCTTGAAAAGGTGCGAACCAAATTCTAAGATGCGCCTCCCTCACTCTTTGCACCTTAAAGTCTTTTAAACCGGAGCTTACGCTAGTTTTAGTTTTTTCAGAGCGTTCATAAGTTTTAGGTTTTTCTTGGATTTTATTATTAAGCGTTGTGTTTAAACCCTCATTAACCTTTTGATTGACCTGGGTAATAGAGTGACAACCAAGACCACTGCCCGCAGGACAGTCAAACTTCTCAGCAGTGCCAACACAAGCACTTAAACAAGTCAGGCTAGATATCAAAATAGCAAATTTAAAAATTATTACACGCATTTTAAGGATTTCCCTCTGTTGATAGCCAATGTTCTAAGGGTTTTTGCGCATCCAACTGTTGAATTTGTGAAAAACGTTGTTGATCGCGAGTCTTACTCAAAGCCTGACGCAATGCGCTATCGGCAAAATCAAAGCCTTGGGTAAAGACAATATCAACCGTACGCCCCGCTGCCACCTGAATCACCGGCTGCATTTGCTCGGCGCGTTTAATGTAAAAATCAGCATATTTATCTAGTGCCCCACCAGCCCCCTGGGCCGCACTTTGTTTAAATAAATCAGTACCGGATAAGGCATTATTTTGCGCCAAGCCCGTAGCAGGGGAGAACAATAAGGGAGTTCTGGCTTGTCCTAAGAACTTACCCATACTGCTAAAAAAGCCGCCAATCATAGCATTGCGCATCGCAGGCCCCGCTCTATCTACAAGAACTCCGCGAATACCAGCTCTACCATCCTCCCCTGCAACATAGCCTTGAATGTTGATTTCCATCACCTCTCCAGTTTTACGCTCCACACAGCTTAATTTTTCCAAGCGCATAAATACTCGCTCACTAGAGATATCACCATAACAAGCAGCCAATGCATGACAATCTTTTAGATCGGAACTAAACCGTCTTGGTAGAGTGCCTGGGTGTACTAGACGCAATAAAATTGGCCTTGGATCACTGGAGGCTTGAATGGCGGTACTGGCATCTACCCCACCTAGCAATGTGGCTTGTGCAAAGCTACCTGCAGGAATTGTGTTATCGGTAGTTTTGAGCGGCATGCCTTTACGGGTTTTAGGTAGATTAAGGCTAATTTTTTTAAGCTCAGTACTTTTAAACACGCCTCTGATATTAGTTGCCATGCCATTCATACTCAATGGCGGCTCTGGCAGACCTTGGCTCATTTCTACACCGGCCGCAAGCTTTAACTCTTGCTTAAGACTGGCAATTGCAGGCTCATCCACAAGTGTTGGGGGCACAGGTGGCAGTTGCGTATTAATCTTTAACAGGCTCTCTAAAGCTTGCTCTAAGGCCTCTAAGCGCTTTTGCGTAATCTCCGCCCTCTGGGTGAAATCATGCACCCAAACCTCCTGTGGATTAACTCGACTCATACCGGTAGTCAACATTTTTTTAGAATCCCGAGCATTAGCGCCGCTAACCACGGATTTAGTACTAAACAACAAAATAGATACGCCAATTAAAGCCGCACTTAAGACTAAAATTACTGCACATAATAACCAATACTGTTTCTGTTTAATTCTATCCAACAACATAATTTAATACTCAACCAATGCATACAGTAGCCCCTGCTCTCCAGGCGCTAAACTTTGCCCACTTAAAGCAATGGCCCTATCCCCAGTTTGATAAAAAGTTTTTTCAAGCAGTACTTGTGGCTCTCGAGAAATATTTTTAAGTTCAAACACATCCACCCACAGATTCCCGGCCTGTAAACGCATTTGATGTTTAATTTTTAGAAAATGAGACTTACGCTTAGGAGCGACATATTTGCCACCAGCTCTTGGCAGCTCGCCAAGCACTGCTTTGCGTAAAACTTGGATCTCTTGTTCCTGCAAGCTGGCTTGTGTTGACAAATTGCCTGGCAATAAGGCATCCTCTGCCGTGGCTTTGTTTTTATAAGGGGATTTTAAAATAATAGTGGCAGCTTTAGTTTGCCGTGGATTTAAGGTTAAATCTTGGGTTGAACCATTTTCGGTTATTATTGTCAGAGATAAGGGTTTTTGCAGATTCTCTGGGGTGGACTTAATAAACACTTGGCCAGTATTATCATCTGTTTGCGCAACAAATGCTCCATCATCACCAAACACATTGACAATGCGATCATTGGCAACGGTTAAGCGATTCATCACCTCCATGCCAATATCAGCATCTAAGCGTTTTTGCTCATTCATCCATAATATTTGCGTGCTTTGCTCTCGCACAACCGCGATCTCTTGATTAGGCTCCTCCCTCGCCTCTGTTTCTAAGGTCAGCACCTGCGTGCTGAAAAGTACGCAAAAGGCCGTTAAAGAAAGTTTTGTCAATTTACTCATAAGTATCTTCCCGCTCTGTTTTTACTACCGTAAAGGACTCTAAGAATAACTGGCCCCTATTTTGGCCCAAAGTCATTCTATAAGTTTCTTGGAATTGCTCAACTTTTGCATTGCCCACAAAATTAGCTAAAACCCCTTGGATTTCCACCACCATTGGCTTAATAAACTCAATTTGCTTTGGGGTAAAACTTAAAGACAGTTGATATTTTTTTAAACGCTTTTGATCACTTAACAATTTGCCCTTAAATTCTCCATAACTTTCCGATTTAACATAACGCAATACCACATCCCCCTGCGATAAAATATTATCCGCACTTACATCCAGTAATAGATGGGTAAAAAATAGCGCCATCTCCTCAATATAAGTTTTGGAAAAATTATCGCCCTTAATCCAATAACTTTGTTGCAACGAAGGTGGGCTGATAATGATCCGCTCGCGTTTAAAAAATAATAGCACTGATTGCAACATCATAAGCATAAGCAAAATAGCACACAGCCCCAGCAAAAAATTGCGTTGCACGTGGAGATGCGATAATCTTTTTTGGTATAGACTAAATTTCATCCTACATACTCACGAATAAAAGAGCGCGGCAAACACTTAAAGCGATGATTGTGTGGCAAAAACCAATACATCACTGCCTGCAACTGTCCTTTGCCAAAATGGCGCTGATACAGTCTAGTTAACCAAAAGTAAAACACCATAACGCAAAGACCAAGCGTCAGCTGTGAAATTAACAAGCCCACAAAAAATGGGATAGTTAAGATCAACAGCTCAGGAACCGTCCAAAATAAAATCTTGAGCGGTGTATCTACCGTATTTAAAATAACATGCCTGTTGCCAGACATTAGATTAAGGCCCCAGCAGCACCAGTTCCCAAATATTGATCGTACAAATGAATGCCTAAGGTTAATCCAGCACCAATGCCAAAGGGCGCAAGAGATCCTCTAAAGACTGACAAAATGATCCCAGCTGCGGCGGCGCAAATTTTAACTGCCATCATCCAACCGCCAAAAATTGATTCTTTTAATGTTTGAATAGGGGCTTGTAGTTCAGCAACAGTGACGGCAAAAGCTTCATTACCCCATAAACCCAAAAGAAAATAACTGGCAATTCCTGCTAATAACAAAATTACAATGCGTTGATTGCGATCATTGGTGAAAAAAGTTGATTTCATAAAAACTCCTTAATTGCTTTAAAAAGTAGTGGTTTAACCTGGGTGAAGTGATGCTCTACGCCATTGCGATATTTAACAGCAATGGTGTTTAGAAGGTGTTTGGGCAAATTGCTAAGGTATTGCTCTTTTTGGGAAGATGCGAAAATGTTGGGGCAATAAATGCTTAAATCAACTTGTGATTGGAGCTTTGTTGGCAAACCATGTTTATAACTCATAACAGTTACACCCCATAGCCACTAGTTGGCAACTTGTGTATTCCAGTCCATGGGTATTTAATTCCAATGTCTCCAATGTTGCATAAATTTAATTGTATGGCAAGCACAAAAAAACATTAACACAAAATAAACACATTAACCAATCAGCAACTGGCAAAACAAGCGAACACGAGAAACACAACAGAGAGATACTTGAGAATATCGCCCATGAAATATGTCCAATTGCAACGCTCAAGCAGTGGCTTGGCTATTTTCTTTTGCGTGAAAAACGCGTATTTTTATGCTCGGTGTATATGCACGGTTAATAGGGTTACTGTTTTGTATGGACGTGGAATTATCTAAATTGATTAACAATGCTAGTGATACAAAAATTTTTCACTGGCTTAGGAGTGGTTTTTCTAGCAGGCTCAATAAGGTGTTGGTTGAGAGTGGTTATGAGACCACCAAGCCCATGCGGGTGGATGTAGCTCGTTTTGCACGTGAGATAGGTTGCTCGGCTACAATGCTCAGAAGATATTTAAACGGGTTGGCATTGCCCAGTGAACAAATTATAGAGAGAATGGCGGCACTGTTAAATGTTGATCCTGTGTGGCTCTTTTGCGGCAGGCATGAAGAAGGTAGTGTCAATTTAGATCAAAAACTATTAAAAACCATTTTATACCAATCCCACCCTTGTTTTGCTAAACCCGAGCTCTCTTATGAGGGCTTTTGTCAAGAAATTGATCGCGTTTTTACAATTTATGAACAATTACGAAAAATTGATGCAACCACAGAATTAGAAAAAGAAAAATTTGTTTCCTGGATGTTAAGCAACATGATCCCCTCAAGTACCAGCACTTAAAATTTTTAGCAAAGCAATTTTAGGAGATCCAATGGAGGAAGCAACTCCTATCGTGATCGCACATTGGATCGTCACAATGCGTAGCGGCTATCCAGATTGGTTACTAACCAATTAAAGCGGAAGATTTGGCTAATACTATCTCCTTAAGTTTTGATGGCCATATTTCTGACTCAAAATATTGATAAGCGCTAGCAGTGGCATTTCGCCGCTTAAGTGCTGCCCTTACTTTTTCTGATAGAGAATCTAAAGGCTCACCAGGGATGTAAAACTCCATCAACTCTTGTTCGCTTAAAGTTTCCCTCCATTCCTGCCAAAGGCTTTCTTTAAATTCCTTCTCGAGTTGCTCATTAATTTTTTTAGCTTTGACCTTTGACTCCAGGTGTAACCGCATTGCCTCAGCTTCTGGGCTCTCATAGTTGCTTGGCGGGGTATAGGGTAGACCTTGTCTTAATATTCCCATAAAAAAGTTAAGGGCGTCTTTTCTGAGCGTTTTAGCTTTTTCGTTACGAGCCAGATCAAATGCAAAATAATTAATTGAATCTTGAATCTGTTCAAAAGTTAGCTTTTGTTGTTTTGTTAGCTGGACAATATGACCTTGAGTTAAACCGATGTTACTCAGGGGCGCGATGTTAATAGTAAAATCGTTTGCATTAATTTCCTCTAGCTCAGTAGTAGTAGTTTTATTATATATACTACTACTACTACTAGAAACGTTTGCCCTCCTATTGGTTTCTAAATTGTTTACTATTTGTTTGCTATTCATGAACCATAATGGAGCTCCATATTGTTGACTAATATTAATTTGTCTTTGTTCATCTATAACTGCATTACGAATTATTTCGTGAATTTCAAAGACAGTAAAGCCGCCCTTCCCCCGCTTACCCTCCTTCCTTGCAATCAATCCTTTGATTATTATACGTTGGACGGTTGTTTTTACGCTATGTGCATCAGTATTTAACAGCCCTCTTAAAAGCTCATTTGTTATTTTATCCGTATATAATAAACCGCGCGATTTGCAATTTTCTACGATGTAATAAAGTAATACCTTTTGTAAACCAACCAAGGTTTTTATTTTATTAACTATTTCGTGGAAATCTTCTTTTACGGTCGCGCCATGGTTTACTAATTGTTTTCCATTAACAAACGTGCTTTGATTGCCATCTGGGTTACCATTTGTTTTCTTATTTGAGACTAATTGTTTACCTATTGTCTTGACGGGATGATTTAAGGGGGCCGCATGTTTACTAATTTGGTCACCTTTTGATTCCCATTTGTTTACTAAATCGTTAGCCTTTTGTTTGCCAATTGTGGCGGTTTTGTTTGCTAATTCATTGCTAATAGTCTTATTTTCTTCTACATTTTCTTTATAGTTCTCGGCAACTTTTATGGTTGGTTTAAAATTTTCAGCATCGTCCCATGGACGCAGGCTTTCTCTTTTAAAAATCATCAGTTTTTTTATTTTTGAATTGGGGTCGTCAAGCCTGGGCATTTATAAACTCCTTTTCATTTGTTTTTTGTTTTAAAGCCTCTATTCCGAGCATTTCTTTTGTTAACAAGTCTATGTCTTCCTTTGCTGCGGTTTCTTTAAAGGAATCAAAAATTGTCTGCCCATTATTAATGGCGTTAGGAAAGTCTTGGACATAACGAATATAGCTAGAATAAAGTTTGGGTTCAAAATCTTCAGAGTTTCGTAAATATGTTAGTTTTTCGTGCGAAAGATTGTTTCTTACGTCAAACTTATTGAACACTATTTTTATGGGAATTGTGGTTTTATACTTCGATTCAATGTCTTTTATTTCGTTACACAAAAGCTTTAAACCTGAAATTGAATGTTCGTCTGGAGTTACGGGTGCAATTATCTCATCTGCCGTTAAAGCCGCCGCTGTTACAGAGGCCGTAAGGGCTGGAGGGCAATCTATTAAGATAATGTCGTACTTCTTGCGCAAAGGATCGATTTTATCCTTGTATACTCTATCAAGCGGGAACCTACCAAGCATTAGAGTGTTATCCAAAACCCCATTATCAAGATCGCTGGGTATAAGATCTAATCCCGGTAAAATGTTAATAATTGTATCCTCGATTGGGACCCCATCCTTTATAACATCTAACATAATAGGTTTATTTTTGGGGTTAACTCTAAAACAACCTTTTGTTAGGTTTCCTTGAAGATCTAAATCAATGCATAAAACTTTAGCACCATATAGGTTTGCTCTTATAGCAACTGAATACGTCATTTCGGTTTTTCCAACACCGCCCTTGATATTCTGAAAAACGTAAATTTTATTTGAGAACGTCAACATGAAAAGTAACTGCGATGTTTCATGCCCAAAATAAAATCGATTCTGTTTTCTTTTTATGGGCAAGTTTTGTGACTTAACTCTTTTGTGCACGCCTTGAGGTGAAATATTAAGAAAAGCTGCTGCTTCCGAGATTGTCATCTTAGGTTCCATCGATTTTTCCTTTTAATGCTGGTTTATAAAAAACATCTAATTTTTTAAAAAGTATAAACCTAAAAAAAAGAAAGTTCAATATATTTTAATAAAATTGACCTTTCTTTAAACCATTGTAAAAGAACATCTGTTTTTGATAGTTAACAAACAATTGTTGGGGCATAAGGTAAACCAATTGGAGCGCCGTTGAGGCTTTAATGGTAAACCATTGGTGAACGTGTTGGCGGCGGCTGGCTCTATATTTTTGGTGTAAACTTTATTTTCTACATTAATAGGTAATCAAATTAGGGAACAAAAAGTAAACCATTAAGCGATCGTAGTCTTTGCTATTTAAGTTGGTAAACAAAGGGGCAACCAATAGGTGATCAATCTTATCGCAATTAGTAAACCATATGGCAATCATATTTGTGGCTGATTTAGGCTGTACAAAAAAACTTTTAATTTTAGTGATTAGTGCATAAAAAATCATGACGCTATGAAAAGAGTATAGGGATGGTGATGATTGGTTCAGCGCAAGGTTGTTTTTATGGGGTTGCATCTATGTTGATGGATCGTGAGTCAGGGCGGCATATGTTTATATTAGGCATAATGCCCACTCTGAGCGAGAGTGTCATGGCTTTATGAGAAAAGTAAGCCCAAAAAAAATCGATATATTTTAATAAGGTTGATCTTTTTTAAACCATTATAAAAGGATATTTATTTTTGATAATTAATAAACAATTGTTAGGGCATAAGGTAAACCAATTGGAGCGCCATTTGGTCTTTAATAGTAAACGATTGGTGAGCGTGCCGACAGCAACAGGCCTTATGTTTTTGGAGTAAACTTTATTTTCTACTATTAATAGGTAATCAAATTAGGGAACAAAAAGTAAACCATTAAGCAGTCGTGGCCTTTGCTGTTTAAATTGGTAAACAAAAAGGTAACCAATAGGTGGTCAATTTTGGCGCAATTAGCAAACCAAATGGTAATCATGTTTGAAGCTATACAAAAAACTTTTAACGTAACATTGTATCTGTTTTTTTATGGTTAACAGGTGACTGGCGCTGGCATAAAGTAAACCAATTGGGGTGCTGTGGGAAACGGTAAAATATTTGACCAGCTTATGAGATGCGGCAATCAAAGAAACTTTCGGCATGACATGCCATCAAAGGTTGGCCATTGTTGCTGGTCGCAACCCAGGTTATGCAAGATCCTGGAGGGGGCTTTTCTGGTTTTTTTAGAGAGGGGGTTTACTTTACGGGGGTATTTCTACTTTGGCATCAAGGGGTGTCTTAATTAATGACAGGTAAACCACTAGTCGATGTCATTTGCCACAATTAATTTCAGCAAAATGCTGTCAAACCCAATGAAATGGTCTTAATTTTTGCCATAATTAATTTCAGCAGTGCCAGAATTCATTTCAATATCTGTAATATTGTCACAATTAGTTTCAATAAATTTAAAGTCTTTCCTATGTGGATCGCAGCGGGTTTGTAATTAAAGCGGGGAGCCAGGTGCAAAGATCTTATGTAAGGAGGTGGCTCTAGGCTAAGTAACTTGGGGCTTGTGGAACAATTAGCTGTAAATTATTCATTAGTTGCCTGTCATTTGCCAGCATTGATTTCAGTAAGATTCTGTCAAACCCAATAAAATGGTTCCATTTTTTGTCATCATTAATTTCAATGGTGACACCATTGACTTCAATAAATGTAATATTGCCATCATTGCTTGCAATAAATTAAGCTATTTAAAGCCTTTGCTGTGTGGCTTGCAGGGTATGGCAATTAAAGCTGGTTAACTTGGGTAGAGGCCAGAGGGCTATAACGGCCTAGAGTTTGCAAGCTATGACAGTATAGCGGCGCGCGTCTTTTGAGCAAATGCTCCACTAGAGAGAAAAAGCCAATGAAATCAATGCTGGCAAATGACAAAAACACCCTGCGACACCTACATTTACACGTTTCTGATAATGGATATTATTTCTGGTTGAGATTTGTAAATAGGTAAATTATTCCATATAATTTATGTATATACCCCTAGTGCCAATGGTTAGGGCAGCTTAAGTTTCATTGGTGTTGTGATGCCGCTGGCTGTGACGTGAAAACTACAAATAGCACCTGAAACCGGTATTATTTGTAGTTAAAGCGATGAATACATGGGTCAACGTTGATTTAACATAAAAACATCAAATAGCACCGTAAAAGGGTGCAAAATGTAGTTTTAATGTTATACTAAATAAGTATAAGGAAAGTGGAAAGTAATAATATGCGCCTTGGTGAATACATTGATGAACTGCAAACCACCGGTAAGCTCTGGTTTACTAAAGATCAGGTTTTGGAAGAATTGGGCTGTTCAAAAATAGCACTTAAGAGATCATTAGACAGACTGGCAGCTAAAAAGCGCATTGTGATTATTAGAGGGAAATTTGTATTAGTTGTTCCTCCTGAATATAGGGATTGGGGGATCGTACCAGCGGACTGGTTTATAGATCCTTTGATGCAAGCTTTTAATTTACCATATTATATTGCCCTGCTCTCCGCTGGACAGCGCCATGGCGCTGCGCATCAAAAACCCATGCAATTTCAAGTTATGACCAATCAGTATTTAAGACCTATAAAACACGGTCGTATACATATACGCTTTGTTGAATATTCAAAAATGACCAGAGTGCCAATACAGAGGATCATGGTTAAAACTGGTTATGCTATGGTCTCAACTCCAGAAGCTACAGCTATTGATTTATGTAAAGATTATAGTGCTAGTGGTTATTGGAGTAATATAGCAACGGTAATGGCAGAGCTGCTCGAATCCATTGATTCAAATAAATTATGTCAATTGGCAACCGGCGGCATATATGACATGCCCGTGATCCAACGTTTAGGTTATGTACTAGATCACCCTGATGTAAAAGGCGCCGCAATTGCCAATGATTTATATAATGCGGTTAAATCTAAAGATCATAGATGGGTACCATTAAACCCACGCCAGAAATTTATAGAAGAGCTAGGACCATGGAAAAAGGACGATAAATGGAAAATACTAATTAATGAAGATATAGAGGCTGATGTATGATAGATACGCAAAGTTTAATGATGTGGAAAAAGCATGCTCCGTGGGGAGAGATATCCGACGTAGAGCAAGATTTAATAATATCGCGTGCTTTGGTTGATATATACAATCACCCTTTGCTTAAAAATGAACTAGCATTTAGAGGTGGCACAGCTCTGCAAAAATGTTTTTATGATGTCCCGACACGCTACAGCGAGGATTTAGACTTTGTACAAGTTACTCAAGGCGCTATTGGCCCTATATTTGATGCACTTCGGGAAGTATTAGAGCCATGGCTTGGTAAACCAAATACAAGTCTTAGTGCTGGGCGTGCTACTCAGCTTTATAGATTCATAGGCTCCGCTGATGATAAACTTAAGCTGAAGGTAGAGATCAATACCGCTGAGAATTACAACTTTTTAGGGATAATAGAGAAGCCGTTTGCGGTGCAATCTAATTGGTATAGCGGTAATACAGTAATAAAAACTTATCAAATAGATGAGCTAATGGCAACTAAATTACGCGCATTATATCAAAGAAAGAAAGGCCGCGACTTATTTGACATGGCACGTGCTATAGAATTGTTACCAATCAATATGGAAGAAATTTTGCAATGCTTTAACAAATATTTAGAGCGCGAGAACGATAAAATATCTAGAGCTAAATTTGAAAGAAATTTACTAATGAAAAAAAATGTAGATATGTTTAGAGGCGACATAGTGCCACTTTTAGCCGCTGGTGTAAAATATGACTTTGATAAAGATTTTGATCTGGTAATGAGTAAAGTTATAGAAAAATTACCAGGTGAGCCATGGAAGGGTGCAAAAAAATAGGTAAATGTTATGGCTAGACCAGGTATAGGAAGCAGTAAAATAGTTGACGATCTAAGCTGCTTTTTTGTATAGTTTTTCTGACACAACACCCCAATCACTGTTAAATTCTTTGCTAAATATTGACGTCCTGATTTGCAAAATATTATGTGCCCC
>Ga0209174_10000528_pt1 | contig 28652 bp, 29 predicted proteins | sample JI91814BDNA_FD_187505 | JGI IMG/M metagenome (GOLD analysis project Ga0209174, IMG submission 187505) | Wastewater effluent complex algal communities from Wisconsin, to seasonally profile nutrient transformation and Carbon sequestration -... | ecosystem: Engineered > WWTP > Effluent > Algae...
GAATTCTATCGATTAAAAAAACATCCTTATCATAATTTCGCTAATCATTGTTTCAAGAGAGTATTATAGTTTACAGACAATTAGCCGTAAGAGCGAACTACACTACGATGTTCAGAAGTTGTTCGCTCTCTCGTTTTACACCGGCTTATTTTCATTAGCCACACTATTAAGTATATTTGTCAGACTCATGCAAGGTTATATCTGAGATTTATTCGGGGATCTAAACTAATTGAGACCCCCGATAAAAGAACTCGGGGGTGACAGTGCTAACTAAGCTCTTCCCTTATACCCAATTACATCCATAAACGCCGAAACGGAAAACACGGCTTTGCCGGGACCGGGTTCACCGTATCCGGGAGGAACAGGTAGATTGTATTTCTCAAATGTATTTTTCCAGACTGTAAGTAGTTCACAAAAATATTCTAATGTAGGACCTGCTTGTGTTCCGAGCGTTGTGTATGGTTCAGGACACCAGGCAGTGAAACGGGGCATGATTCCTTTTGACATGAAGAAATCTAATCCTTCACCGGTTGATTTGATAGCTTCGGCAACTGTCGCGAAACCGTAAGGCTCGGAAAGTTCGACTCCACCTACGAAGTTAGGTATTACATGAGATGGTCCGAATACTTCTGCGGAGTCAACGATGCGCCTAATCCATGTATCCCGCCCAATCCAGGATGCTTTGCCCGGACAGATTTTATCGAATAGATTCGGATCCCAGACTTCGTAGTTAGGATGATAGACTTTAATGCCTGCGTCTGCGAATTTTTTACAATCTTCTTTTTCGAAAGCCTGTGCAACTAGTTTACCCATCCATCGGTTTGGAAAATGTTTTTCTATTTCGGTTGGATATTCTAAATAAAAGTCGACTTCATTTTTTTTCTTGAGTGTGGTTAACACCGATCCGCCAGTGATTGTGTAGACTTTAGCCACACTATCTTCTTTGTCAATCCAACTCATTACTTCGATAATGTCTTCGATGTCTTTTACACCTGTGTAAGGACGACCAGCATTTTTTTGTTGGCGGTAGTTGTGGTTAATATCGCAGTAGGCGCACTCTTCTTCTTTTCCGAAGTATTGACAATTTCGAAATACTGTAAGGTAAATAAGATAGCCCCATTCGATTACGGGTGCAATTTCTCCCGGAATTTTTCCGCTCTTTGTTTTATGTCTATACCAACTTGGAATCGGTGGAAATTCTAAAGAACCTAAGTTCACTTCGCCGATATAAAGGCAGGGTTTATTTTCGAATAGCCGCACCACGTAGGGAGACTCAGGATTATTGCGAGTAGAAATTACTGTTGGTAATAAATTAAAATGACCACCCGATATTTTAATTTCTTCTGGAGTTTTATAGGCGATTCCTTTTTCCATATCCGCGACTGGAATATGATCAAAAGAAAAAATAAAATAGTCTTTTGATTTAAACTCTGAGCCAGTAAGAGATTCAGGAGAGAAATTAATTCCAATGCGTAGCACATCTTGCTTTAAGATTGCTTCCATCGGGATATTCTTGTATTGTTTCTCCATTTGTTCTAAAAGGGCAATGGTAGAAATTTGTCTTTGTTTTGGGTTTTTAATGTCAATAGTTGCCATACACGTTTAGACTTTTTTCGATTCCTTAGTTTGCAAGCGAGAATTATTTTCTAGTTTATTTTTTTGCCCTTCTTAGAATTCTAGATATAGCTGTTAAATATGGAACAAATTCAAAACACAGAAAGCAAGAGCCCTGATTCTCTTAGAGATATGAGTGTTCTCTTTTTTAAATCACTCAATGATTTTATTTTATTTACGAGTGGCTATTATGAAATGGCAGCAGAGCCACCGCGTGGAGTCGTTCCTTTTTTAGACAATCCCAAGTTTGTAGTAGAGGTAGCAGCTTTACAGACTGCCTCTGTTTCTTTGTTTGCTTCTCTATTTCAGGGAAGGCTAATGATTCCTGCCCTTGCAATCGAATATTTTTTAAATAATCGAATTCAAACGGAAATGATTTTTAATCTTTTAAAATCAAAAGAAATTGTTCCTGACGAGGAAAATTTTCTTCGCTGTCTATCCGGAATAGACAGAGATAATATGGATGTAAATGATAAAATGGTAAATGGAATACTAACTAGCTCGGCACTTCTAGCGAGAGATTCTTTTTATTCAACTCTTTCTCATATTCTCGACACCACACCGGCGGGGCAATTAAGCATTACCCGTAATGCGCTAAATACTCTATTATCTGCAATGACATCTTACATTGAAACACGAAGTATTGCAGCTGCCACAACAAAAATATACAATCTAGAAGAAGGAATTTAAAATGAGCGATTCTAAAGAATACACAGATGAGATAGCACGTAAGGCTAGTGCGGCTAAGAGAGAAATCCGCACACTTAAAACTAGTTTTAAAAATGAAGTTTTAAAACTACTTGCTGAAGATATTTTAAAAAATAAAGAATCCATCATTTCGGAAAATGCTAAAGACATTGCAGCAGGCAAAGAAAAAAATCTAAGTCCTGCACTTTTAGATAGGCTTTTATTAAATGAAAAAAGAATTGAATCTCTCGCAAATTCTGTTTTAGAAATTGCAGCTCTTCCAGATCCAATTGGAGAGGTGGTAAGAGGAGTTCATCTACCAAATGGAATTGAACTAGTTAGTAAGCGCGTGCCTCTAGGTGTAGTCCTTGTTATCTACGAGTCACGCCCGAATGTAACTATTGATGTTGGGGCACTCTGCTTTAAATCAGGAAACGTTGCAATCCTACGCGGTGGAAGTGAAGCTATTCATTCTAATTTAGTTCTAATCAATATTTTTAAGAATGTTCTTAAGAAAAAAAATATTTCAGAGGACGCAGTTTTATTTGTAGATAAGACAGATAGAGCGCATATCGTTTCCTTACTTGTGAAAGACAAAGAAATTGATATAGTAGTGCCAAGAGGCGGAGAAGGGCTTATTAGCTTTGTCACAGAGAATTCTAAAATTCCTGTAGTAAAGCATGACAAAGGAGTTTGCAATATATTTGTAGATGCTTCGGCTGATTTTGATAAGGCGGTTAATATTCTATTAAACGCAAAGACACAGCGTCCTGGAGTTTGCAACGCTGTAGAAAATGTTGTAATTCATAAAGACTTTCTGCGCACAAAAGATTTATTATTAGCCCTCAAAGCAAAGGGAGTAGAGCTACTATTAGATGAGCCACTCTTAAAAATATTTCCCGATGCAAAGAAAGCGACTGACGAAGAGTATGCGCTGGAATTTTTAGATTTACGTTTGTCGTTTAAAACTGTATCTAATATAGAAGAAGCTTTTAGTTTCATTGAAAAATATTCTTCCGGTCATTCAGAAGCAATCCTTTCCGAAGACCACAAAAGTATTGAACAGTTTTTAGCTCAATTAGATTCCGCTGCTTTATTTGTAAATTGCTCTACCCGCTTTCATGATGGGGGAGAATTCGGATTTGGCGCTGAGGTAGGAATTTCTACCGGTAAATTACATGTCCGCGGTCCTATGGGATTAGTTCATTTAACTACTACAAAAACAATTCTACGCGGGGATGGACAAGTCAGAGGCTAATGATTGGTATCTACGGAGGAAGTTTTGATCCTCCTCATATTGGTCATCTAGGAGTTATTTTGCATTTCTGGAATATATTTCCTGAATGTAAAAAACTCCTTCTAGTTCCAAATTATATTTCTCCTTTTAAGAAAACAAAGGGCGCTAGCGAAGAGAATATAATCGCAATGCTTGAAATTTTAATTCAGGAAAAATCTATTTTAAATACTGTCGTCGAAGACGTTGAAATAAAGAAAAAACAAACCAGTTATACAATTGATACGATAGAATTTATAAAGGGAAAATTTCCAAAAGAAGATTTGCATTTTATCATTGGAATAGATAATCTAAAAAAATTTCCTCTCTGGAAAGAATATAAAAGAATCCTCGAATTAACCAGGCTTTTAATCTTTGACAGAGATTTAGGAAGTAAAAGTGATTTGCCGCCGGAGCTAAGGGATTTTTCTAATAGAATTGAATTTATAGATAATACGCAGATAGAGGCGAGTTCATCGGTAATTCGCGATTTGCCACACCAAAAGCGAAGTGCATATTTAACTAATCAAGTATTGCAATATATTGAAAAAGAAGAGCTATATGGATTTAGAAAAACAAATTGAATATTTTGTTAAAATTGTTCCTCATGAGGTAACTCATACACGGTTTGACCATTCGATTCGAGTAGCAGAATTGGCAGAAAAGTTTTCATTACTTCATGGTTTCTATTCCCCACATAAAGCCTATCTTGCTGGAATCTTACACGATATAACAAAACAAAAGACAAAAGAATTTCATTTAGAAATATTCAAGCGAAATGGATTTGAATATTTAGATTTACCGGAACCTGCTTACCATCCATTTTCAGCAGTGTATTACTTGCGCAATAAATACCAATTTGTCGATGAAGAAATTTTATCTGCTGTAAAAAATCATACACTAGGTGGAGAGAAAATGTCTCTACTCGATCAAATACTTTATGTTTCTGATTTTCTTGGTTCTGATTTTGCGATGAGACAAAAAGAATTTAAGGATTGGATATTTAATACAGAAAAGAATTTATCTTTTGGAATTGTCTTAAAATCCAAAAAAGTAATCGAAGAACTATTAGAAAAGAACCATCGCATTCACCCGACAACTCTTGCGACATACAATCATTATCTGAAAGAATTATAGGCGTGACTTAATGAAGAGTTATTAACGCTTACAAAAAATAATAAGAACTGATTATCACCGGTGAACACCGATAACAAAGCGATAGGACGTCATAATCAAATTATGAATAATTAAAAACTATCGTATCTTTTATCGGTGTCTTCGGTGTTCATCGGTGGTAATCTTTGAATGTGTTACCCTAACCAGGCTTGTTTGTTTTCTTTTGCGTATTGGTCAAAAGAAATTGGATCTTTGCCAGTGATTTGTTTTACGGAATCAACAATCGGAGAAGCATTTCCCTGTTTTAACGAAGCCGCAATGTAATTCATAAAGTCAGCGTAGTCTTCGGGTAAGCCTGCACCGAGTAAGGATTTTTTAAAATCTTCCGGTGTAATATCTACATAAGAAATAGAAAGTCCTGTGGCACTAGAAAGCTTAGCTGCTACCTCTGTGTGATTGATTGCTTCTTTTCCTGTGAGTGCAAATGCTTTGTTGTCGTTTGCGTTCGTAGTTAAGAGGGTAATGGCAGTTGCCGCAATGTCGTTTACATTGATAAAGCTTACCTTTGCATCACCACCCGGAAAATAAATCTTTTTATCTTTAAGAATTCCACCAATCCAATAGGTTTGGAAATTTTGCATAAACCAATTTGGACGAATGATATTGTATTTTAGTCCAGAACTTTCTAGTTCCAATTCTACTTTACGAAAAGGAGCCTCAGGCGGAGCATGCTCTACACCCATTGCTGTGTTTAATACAAATTTACCAAGTTTAACTGACTTTGCTTTTGCAATCCAGGGACTGAGTATCGCATACTGGTTTGTTAGCCCCGGTGGGGAAATAAAAAAAGCAGCATCCACTTTTTCTAGGATAGAAACGCCTTCTTCTGGCTTTTGTGCATCTGCAAAAACCCAATTCAAATTAGCCGCTTTTCTTCCTTTCTCGGGGTGTCTACTTCCAGCGTAAACTTCATGACCTTTTTCTAAAAGTCCTTCTACTACTTTACTTCCAATACTTCCATTTGCTCCATAAACAAAAACTTTCATTTAAATCTCCTAATTACATTACAGTAAATTTATTGTATATGAAATTAGATATGAATATTTTTAAAATAGAATATCCATCTGAAAAATATAAATATCCAATCGTATAATTGTATAGACAAATAGATATTAAATGTTAAATTGAATATATGGATATACTTTCGGAAATAATTAATGATTCTAGATGGAAAGGGGATTTACTCGCAAGAAATTCTTTTTATAAACCATGGGGTTTAAAGTTTCCCTGTGAGAAAAGTGCCGGGTTTCATATTATTACACAGGGAAAATGCATTGTTCGCTATAAATCTAAATCTATTGCATTAGCAAAAGGTGATATATTATTTATGGCAAGAGGGTTTACGCATGAATTAGCCTCTCATGAAAATCAAAAGGCTATGGATATAAAAAAGTTTCGTGAGATAGCCGAGGAATTAGCAAACAATAGAAATCCGATTACAAGTTTTTTATCTGTTCGATACGAGATTGGAGACGCTCCTATGCATCCCTTCTTTTTAGAGCTACCGGAAATTATTCTCATTCGCTCGGAAGAAATTCCTACTCATCATCCCTTGCAAACTACGTTAGTTCTTATTTCCCAGGAATTAGATAGGGGTATAGGCTCTGATATTTTACTACAAAAATTATCTGATATACTCCTATACAACGTTATCCGACACTGGATGGAATCGAATCCGACAGATAATCCCGGTTGGCTATCTGCCTTTAAAGATAAAAAAATATTATCAGCATTAGAATCAATTCATTTGCAGCCTGCAAAACCCTGGACAATAGAATCTCTGGCGGCAAGTATTGGAATTTCTCGTGCTACACTTGCAAATAGGTTTAAAGAAACACTTGGCTCAACTCCCATGGAATATTTAGCAAAACTTAGAATAGAAAAAGGTAAACAGCTATTAGCCGATAATAGTAATTCTTTAGAAGAAGTTGCCAGGGCAGTGGGATATTCTTCTGCCTTTGCATTTTCAAAAGCTTATAAAAGAATCAAAGGAATTTCACCAATAGAGCATCGTGATATTGAATGGAAGAAGGCATCTTAATTTCTTGAATTAAGAATTGACTCTCTTAAGTAGAATTAAGGACTATTCTCTAGAGGGTAGTGATGAAAAGAGTTTTATCTACTTATTGGATAATTGCAATTATTTTATTAGTAATTGTATGTAGTTCAGAAAAGTCAGTAAAGGAAAAAGAGATTCCAAGTCGGTGGAGCAGCATGCAGGGAAAAATGGGATGGCAAGACGCAATGGATAAATGCAAAAGTATAGGAATGCGTCTTCCAAAATCTATAAACTTTGTAGAAGGAGAAGAAAAAGGAGAAACTAAATCTTTCGAACAAAGAGGATATTGGACTTCCGAAGATGTCTCAGAAAACTATGCGTATTCTTACAATTTAGAAAATCGAAATGTAGTAGGCACAGAAAAAACATTCCAATGGCGAGTCATTTGTATTCGTTGAAATATCTTTCGCCTAACGTGAATACTTTATAATATCATCCTTTTCTTCTTCGCCTTTATCGATATTTGGACTCTCTACTGAGTATCCTTCTTCTGGAAGAACATCAAACTCTATACTATCAATGACTTCTTCCTCGAATGCTACTTGCAATCTATACTTGCCCGGGCTTAGTCTAATGAATCTATCTTTTAGAGAATTGGTTTCCGCTTCTAGAGTTTTTTTCTTAAGATCAATTTCAACAAATCCCATAGATTCTTTTTCTAAAGTGACAACGAATTCTGCGCCTTCGCCGGGATTTCTTGAAAACGTGTATATATAATGAATGGTGTCGGAGGGGGAGAAAATTAAATTGACTCTCGTCATTTTAAAGTCGGTAACCATGTATAGCTCACGCTCTAAAATGCTTTTATTTTCATCTTGAGTGGTTGCCCAACCAAATTCTCCACCGGAAGGTCCACAGTTTATAAAAAAGGCGAGAGTAATTAGAAAAAGGAATCGTATCAAGAAAGTTTCTCCTAGTTTTTAAAATCGGATAATTTCTGAGATTCCCCTTCATTTTTATCTTCTTCTAAAATTCTAGCCCTGTCAGAAATGTCTTTTTCTCTTCCGCTAGAACGGTAAATAAAAGGATTTTCTGTGCTTGAACCACCTTCTTGCCTTTGTTTTTGAATTTGGGTGATTACAAAAATTCCTTTGAATAGACCGCGGGTAAATCGAAAAATTATGTAAATTAGAATGGAAAAGATTATAAATTTAACCATTCCTAATCCTTTTATTTCAAAGTTCAATAGTCAAATAGTTTTTCGGATTGGAAGAATATACCAAATGACAAAAGTAATTTCCCACAAGAACTTTATAGAACTCGCATTTGGCATAGACCGAACGCATTTTTTCGAATTAGAAAGGTGCAATTACTTTTGGCGTTCAGTATAAGAAATAACTAGATATCCCGCTTACTTTTGTAGAGCCTGAGAAGAGTATCTAACACGAAGTAACCGATTGCAGCCGAAAAGGCAAAAAGGGAAATCACTTTCCAGGAAGTTAAAAAATCATACTGAAACCATTCCAATATTTTTCCTCCTATGTAAGGACCTGCTGACCAACCAGCTACTGCGGTCATTGCATAAAAACCCATATAGCGACCGATCATTTTTTCAGGAGCAAGTTTGGCTACGCTGGTTTGTGTAAGCGGCATTACAAATACTTCTCCAAAGGATATGCAAAAAAGTATTCCTATATAGGCTAATGTTGAGTTTGCGTAACCTGCAATTAAATAGCCCGACATATAAAGTAAAGAGCCTATAGACATTCCATAGAGCGGTCTGAGTTTACTCGTTATATACCTCGATACTGGAATTTGAAATAAAAATACAGTAAAACCATTGATTGCAAAAATATAACCGATAAGAGTTGAATCCAATTTTTTATAGGTGCTTAAATAAACCGAGAGAGAAGAAAACATTTGAGAAATAGTTATACAAAGAAAAAATGAAATTAAGCAGAAGACAATAAATATATTATCCCCTAGAACTGAAAAAATAGCAGGTCTTGTTTTTTTATTATCCAGTTTTACTACATCTATATAATGCCGATGAATTAAAATGGCTCCGAGTAAACTAAATAATCCAGAAGCAAGAAACAAAGATTCAAAAGATATCTTAACTAAATAACCAGCTAAAATAGGACCGAGCATCCAGGAAAAATTTCCCGCTACGCGAATGCGACTGAATCCATGAATGAAATCATTTAGCGGCAAATGATCCGAAAGCGCTGCCTGTGCAACAGGTTGAAACATAGATGCACAGACATAACTGAGTCCCAAAAAGGAAATTATATAAAAATAATGTAGCTCCAACTTCATACAGAGAACTGCAATACAAAGTAATAGAGCTCTTAGTGTTTGTGAATAGGACATGATGTTTTTTCTTCCTATTAAATCTGAAATTTCTCCACTGTAAATTTGAAAGAAGGAACGAAGAAGTGCAGTGAGTAAGAAAAAAATTCCTACATCTGCGACGGATAACGCATATTTTTCAGTGAGAAATATCGTTAGAAAAGGAAGCATGGTAGCAAACCCAAAAGCAGAAAGCATCCAACTAAAAAGAAGAATATAAAAAGGCTTTCCATAGAGTTTCATGATTGCAAGGATTTTTGGGTTACATTTATTGTCTAGGTAAATAGACTGCCTAATGCTAATAGAATGGTTTTTGATTGAAGTGTTTGGTATTACTGACAATAGTGTTATGCAATGAGTAGGAGAACAGGCATCCCTGCCTGTTTCATGGACAGGCAAGGATGCCTATCCTAATGCGCAATTTATTAGGTGACAGGAGTAGTCCATAGTTATGAAACAATATATAATCTTACTATTTTTAATATCAATGAATCTTTTGGGAGATGAGGCTAACAAGCTGTATTCCGTTGAGAAAGAAAACTTTATGGGACTTGCAAATACATGGCGAGTGAAGATGGGAAATTTAGAATTTGTAATTCCAACAGAAATTGGACCTAGAATATTACATTTTTCTAAAATAGGAAAACCAAATCTTTTTAGAGTAATAGAAGACCAAATTCAAAATAGGACTTTACCCAATTGGCAAAACTATGGTGGGCACAGACTCTGGCGTGCTCCCGAAGATAGAGTTCTAACCTATTCACCTGAAAATTTAGAAGTGAGTGTAGAGGATAAGAAAGATTATATCCGAATTTCTAAACTGGATTCACTCAATTCTCTTTTAAAAGAAATAGAAATTTATCCGAATTGGGAAAATTCTATTCGTTTGGTGCATCGGCTGACTAATAAAAGTAAAGCTAATACAAGAGTCTCTGCCTGGGCGTTAACTGTTTTACCTTTAGAGGGTAAGGCAATTTTACCGCTTACAAAAAGAGGACTTCATTCCGAAAATCTACTCGCCACTGATTCAATTCATCTCTGGGCATATACTGATATGACAGATCCGACTTATCTCTGGGGAAAAGAATTCATCGTAATGCAAAAAAAGGAAAATAGCAATTTACCTCAAAAGATTGGAGTAGGTGGAGAAAAACTCTGGGCTGCCTATGCTAACGGGGATCAGCTTTTTATTAAAAAATATTCCATTACGGTTACTCGCTCTTATCCAGATAGAAATTCCCGCGTAGAAGTATTCATTAATAAAAAATTCTTAGAGCTAGAAACTCTAAGCCCTCTCGTTCGCTTAAAAGAAAATGAATCTATTACTCATACAGAGATTTGGTATTTGCATACGCTTCCATCGGATACGCTTTCCAATGAAGAGATTGTGAAGTATGTAGAGAAAGTATTAGTCGAGAAATAGGTTGCGATGCATGAAGCTTACTATGAATGATACTATCAAAGATAGTCTTATTCATAGTTGTAAAATGTAAACAGTATGTTTAAGACTAGCTTTGATAGTAGACTTGGTAGTAGGATTGAGTTATAGCTTCCCATAATTCATCCCGCCCATTTGAAAGCTCGGGATAATAGGCCATTGCCGGTAGAATTTTCCCACTTCGGAAGAAGGTTGGATGTTTCTAAAACGAGGATCGCGTTTATTTACATCGGCAAGAAGTTTTTCTTTTACCATGGAGTCGTATTGCTCTAAAGAGTCTTCCTGCGTGTTTGCGTTTAAGATTACTTCACGGTTATAGAATTTTGCGTAAGATTTGAGTCCCGGGATTTTTGAATGCTCGGGAAAATAAGAATCAAGAGAAACTCCATTCTCAGAAGAAACCCAGATTCCGTCAGGAGTGTTTATACATAGACTGTGGTTACCGTCTGTATGCCCCGGCGTGTGGATAAGGGCAATTCCAGATCCTAGTTCAACATCTCCATCTATTAGAATTAGATTTCTCTCGTCTAAATCCTGCACGCATTCAGTTACATACCATGCCCATTGCATCGGGTGCGGAGAACGAAGAGTATCCATTTCTTTTCTTTGAAAAATAAACTTTGCATTTGGGAAAAATGGCTTTCTGTTTTCTGTTTCTCCGGGCATTGGTTTTGTGGTTCCCATGAGTAGGCGGAGATCTTGCACATGTAGATGGTCAAAGCTAACATAGTCAACATCCTCGGGCTCAATGCCTGCTTTTCTAACTGCGGATAATAAGGTATTAAACTCCGTTGTTAGAACTTTATAAGATAAAAATTCTCCATAACGTTTGATTAATTGTTTAAAAAAAGGAGCTTTCGCTGAGCCTTCCCGAATCGTTGGCTCCCAGGCAAGGATTTTAGAATGACCGTTGAAGTCCTTGAATTTTACTAGGACTAGTCTATTTAAAATATTCACGAAGGGGTTAATTCCAATTGCCGCTCCCGCATAGGCAAATTCTAAAGGATAAGCAGCAGTTACAAGATCAATGGATCTGACTGCTTCTATTTCTCCATTTTGTTTAAATCTCTTTTTAAAGTTTTCTACTACAATCTTTAGATGGTTAAACTTTTCTCCCTTTAGGGAAATTGAATTGAGTGCTTTGAATTCCTGGATGTAGTTTAATGTGACTTGTTGTAATTTAGTATTTATCATGGGTTTAAATCTTATTTACCAGAAAAGATTTCCCATAAGTCAAGCGTAAAGTTACTGTCTTTAGGATAAGCGAATCGAAACAAGGATAATCATTCCATGGTAGAGGTTATGCAATCAGAGGCTTTTAGAAATTTAGCAGGAATAAGTCTTTACTATTTTTTGAGTCTTTCTTTTAAATAAACCGAAAATTAACCCAAACAGGTGACCTAATTGGGATTTTTGTTTGGCTCTCTTGAAATCTCTCCGTGACTCTGTGCCTCTGTGGCAAATCCGTTAAGTTTTTTTATTTGAAACCTGCTATATGTGATAATTTTTATAATTTTTTTAGTTTTTCGTTGAAATTTTAGTGCATAGTAAATCTGCTTTCCTAGAGAATTAGAAAATCTAGTTTTTTAAAAAATAAAAAATTTACCTGAATATAAGATTCTACCGAAAATTTTAGCAGTAGACAGCAAAGACTGAATTTACAATGTGTTTATTAAAACACTTTTAAATCCTGTATTTGAAACAAATAACCGCAGGTGAATATGATTAGGAGTCGTTAGAATGAAAGTTTTCAGAATTGTTTTAGTTTTGTGTGTTTTAAATACATTTATAATTGCCCAAGAGGATTCTACAAAGAAAGAATCGACAGAGCCCTCGCAAGCAACAACCGATACTCAAGCCATTAACAATGCAAGCACGGAAAAAATGTCACAAGATGTTAAAAGTTATTTTACTCGTGAAAAAGAAGTTTCCTTGTATTATATGGGAGCAGGGGCATTTACAACCGCAATGGGATTATATTATAGAAACCAAGCCGTAAATTCTTTTCCTGATCCAACCAGAAAGTATGATGCCAAAAGCGAAACTGCTTATAACCTTGGTTTATCGTATCCTTTGATTGGTGTAGGTGTTTTTCAACTTGCAACCGGTGGTTTTATGTATTTCAAAAGTGACAAAAAGGCAAAAGACCTCGAGAAAGAACTCGAAGCAAGTCCTGCTAGCTTTAGAGAGCAAGAATTAACTCGCATGGAAAACGTTGCTTATTGGAATAAAATGTTTACATATGCAGACTATGCAATGATCGGCGGCGGTCTCTGGGCATATTATGCAGGAACATTAAGTGATAAGAAATATATGATAGGTCTTGGAACTGGACTTGTAATTCAAGGACTTGTATCCTTGGCACTTGATTATTTCGCAAACAAACGCGCTGATGGATACAGAGAAAAACTCATTAACTTTAACTTTAGTTATTTACCTGCTTCCAAAAATCAAAACGCGTATGCAATCAATGGTCTCGGTGCAAATGGAACAAGCCTAAACGAAGGCTACTACATGTTCTCCTTTAGTTATAAACTAAAATAAATTTTCTCTAACAAAAAACCAGAATTAGGCGGCCAATGATGGTCGCGCTGGTTTAATAATCTTTATAGCAACTTTCTCAAAGAGATTCAAAATTCCTTTTACTACTTTACGCAAAGAATAGACTTTTTCTCAGAAAAACATTTGAATTTAAATGAATCAAGTAAAGAGTATGGTCTATGAGCAGGAAAGAACTAACCATTGATAGAATATTCCAGATTACCTCTATCATAAATTCCAGTCAAAGTCTTCAATCTCTTCTATTTACAATCATGGAAACAATCAAGGATGTCCTCAATGTAGAAGGATGCTCTTTGCTTCTCTATGTTAAGGAAGAAGATTGCCTTGTATTTCATACAAGCAGTGGAGAAAAAAGTGATTTGCTGACTTCCCTTCGAGTTCCAAAAGGAAAAGGTATTGCCGGACTTACTCTTTCTACCTTAGAGCCTATTATAGCAAATGATGCAGAGAATGATCCACGTATTTATAGAGAAATCGATAAGAGCGTTGGATTTGTTACTAGAAATTTGATCTGTGTTCCTATGATTGCGCAAGGGGAAATTCAAGGTGTAGTAGAAGCGGTCAATACAAAAGAAAGAGATTTATTTGAAAAAAGCGATTTAAGTTTACTACAAAGTCTATCAGATATGGCGGCTATCGCAATTAAAAATCGAATTTTAATGGATGAACTCCAGAGCAAATTCAATGAGATCAATTGCCTGTTAAAAGTAAGCCAGGCACTTCGAAATATCCCAAGCATGGAACATTTTTTAGAAATTGCTTTTCACGCTACCTTAGACTTAATTCAAGTAGAGAGATTTTCCTTTGCCTATAAAAGTAGAACCACTGGGAACTGGCGATTGGTTAAGACATATGGCTTTAGTCTCGAGCCTGAATACATTCATATTGATGCTGATAATGGAGTGATCGGTCATATTATAAAGACTGGCAAACCACTGTTAGTTACAAATACAGAAGAAGTCGATTTAAAGTTTCTATATCCGGGAAATTATATAAGTAAATCTTTTATCTCAATACCAATTTATATCAATGATGAAATAATAGGAGTATTAAGTGTTTCTGATAAAAAGAATCGCAAAGCATTTGATAAATCCGATTTGAGTTTACTCCTTATTATCTCCAATCATATAGTAGAAGCGTATAAGTCATTACTTGCAAAAGACCAAGAAAAAAAACTAGAAGCAATTAATCGGGATTTGCAAATTGCTTCTAAGATACAAATGTATTCACTCCCTGTCATTCCAAAAAATATTCATGGCTTAGAAGTCGAAGCACTCTACCAGTCTTCCAAAGAAATAGGGGGAGATTTTTATGATATGATTTATCATGCTGACAATGAAATTTCAGCTATTATTGCGGATGTATCCGGTAAAGGAATTTCTGCTGCTCTCTTTATGGAATTTTCGAAAACCATATTGGCTGGTGAAGTATCTAGATTAAATTCTCCATCAGAGAGTTTACAGAATTCGAATCGCATCATTAAAGAGAAATTTAATTATATGATGTTAGTCGAAGTAATGCTAATACGAATTTTTATTTCAGAAAAAAAAATCATATATTCAAGTGCAGGTCATAATCGTCAGTTCTACTATAGGCAGTCTACTAAAAAAGTAGAACTGCTTTCGGGTAAGGGTATTCCGCTTGGGACCAGGATGAAAGAATTTGAAATTTCCGAGCAAGTAATTCACTATCAAACAGGCGATATTATTGTATTGTATACAGATGGAATTACAGAAACAATGAATCGCAAAAAAGAAATGTTTGGAGAAGAGCGTTTAATTGAAATCATAGAGAATAATGCTGATAAACCTCTGAGTGAAATGAAAACTCTCATTAAAAATGCTACGGATCAATTTCGTGGTAGATCAGAAATGTTAGAAGATGATTATACCCTGATGTTAATTCGTTTAAATTAATTCATCGTTAGAACAATGTTACTACGTTTAAGATTTAAAAAGAATTTCTTATTTCACGCAAAGCCGCTAAGTCGCCAGGGGCTTTAAAAAAACTAAATATCCTTTATTTTCTTTTACTTTCCACTTTACACAATATATGATTTATTATTTTCAGTAAAGTATGTATAATAACCGAATCAATAAAATAAAATACTCTTTTATCATCTTACTTTTAATCTTTTTTGGAAATTCTTGTTCTCGTAAAGATGCAAAGAATAAAGAAATTGAAGCATTGCAAAATAATAAAAATATTACCGATGAAGAATCTCTCTACGGAATAGCAAAAATTATTTTCGGAGATTCACTTAAATCATTTAAAACAGAAAAAAATGAAAATGGTAAACAAAACGTAACGATTGATTATGGTGGAAACAGGGCTTATACTTTTTATTCGGAAGGAAATTACACCGAAAGAATTCAATTAGACACTGCAAGGTATATTTTATTGTTTTCTCAATCTGCAAAAATTAGAAATTTAGAAGAATTGCGCATATCCGTAGTTAAACCCTACTATGTAAAAGAGCCGGATGCAAAAAAAGAAGTAACAGAAGAATTTGAAGTCTTTAGAGCTAAAGTGTCTTTGTCTGAAATAGAAAAAATTCCAAATTGGGAAAATGCAAAGTTATTGCGTGATAATAAAAATATTAACAACAGTAATGTGACTGAGTTTTTGAATCAGGTGCGATTGAAATGGAAAATAGAGTTGAATGAACTAAATCGCATTGAATTAAAGTAAAACTATGAAAAAGAAAATTATTTTAATATTAAGTGCAATTTTTATAGTATTGCAGTTTATTCCAATTAACCGCAATAACCCGCCAGTAGAAGCAGATTTAAAAGCTCCCGAAAAAGTAAAGCTTGTTCTTAAAAAGTCATGCTATGATTGTCATTCAAATGAGACCCATTATCCGCTCTATTCTTATGTATTTCCTGCATCTCTATTTCTTGCACACCATGTGGAAGAAGGAAGAGAAGAGTTGAACTTTTCTAACTGGGAGGCATTATCTAATTCCAAGAAGGCTAAAAAGGCTGAGGATATTGTAGAAGTGCTTGAGAAAAAAGAAATGCCCTTGATTTCTTACACAATTATTCACCGCGATGCTGTTCTATCGAATGAAGATAGTGAATTATTAATTAACTGGGCTAAGGCAATACAAACAAAAAATGACACAAGCGAGTGAACTAGAATCAGTCATTGAATTTCGAAAAAAAATGGCTGCAAATAAAGAATGGAATTCCTGGAAATTCCATTTGCAGAATAGAATTAAAAGCTCTGATTTAGAAAAGTATTTCGTTTTATCTGAAGAAGAAAAAAAAGCAATTCAGGAATCAATCAGGTTACAAGTAGGGGCAACTCCGTATTATGCCCTCCTTGCTGATCCGGTCGATTTAAATTGTCCAATCAGAAAAACTATTGTGCCCGCTTTAGGAGAGACAGTGATTTCTCCTGAAGAATCTCCCGATCCCCTGCATGAAGAAAGACTCTCTCCAGTAAAAGGATTAACTAGAATGTACAGAGATAGAGTTCTTTTATTTTCTAACCAGGAATGCTCGGTATACTGTCGGCATTGTATGAGAGGTCGAAAAGTTTCCTTCAATGAAGAAAGAATGGATAAAGATCAATTAGATGCTGCATTTGAATACATTCGAAATAATCCGGAAATTACTGATGTCGTTATTTCCGGTGGTGATCCACTTAATTTAGCTGACGCTAGAATAGATTATATTTTAGAAAATTTAGAAAAAATTCCAAGTGTAAAAATTTGTAGAATTGGAACTCGAAATTTAGTAACTCTTCCTATGCGAATTACAGATGAGCTTTGTAAAATAATTGAATCGCATAATAATGATAATCTCTCCATTTTTTGTAATACTCATTTTAATCATGAAAAAGAATGCACTAAAGAGTCAAAAGAAGCAATACTAAAGCTAATTAAAGCCGGTGTAAGTGTAGGCAATCAATGCGTAATCTTAAAGGGAATCAATGATACGGGAGAAAAGATGTTAGCCCTGCACAAAAAATTACTTGAGATGCGTGTGAGAGCTTATTATATGTATGACCCCGAGATTATTCCCGGTTCGCGTGGATTTAGGACACCCTTAGCAAAAGGATATGAAATCATCGAATATATGCGCGGTAAAATCTCAGGAATGGGAATTCCCCAATTTGTAAATGACCTTCCGGGCGGTGGAGGCAAAGTAACATTAACTCCTAAATGGTATTATGGTTTTCATTCTGAAACAAGACAGCACCTTTTTAAATCGGCTCTAAGAGGAACATTTCATTTAAGTCCTGAGCCAATAGACTCTCTATACGATGAAACTTATGAAAAAGTGGATCTAGAACTCTGGGATAAGGTGAAAGACCAGGCTTATTCAGTTCACAATGGATAAAAAAAAAGTAATCCTTCTAGCGGATATTCATGATTCACTTCCAGATTTAAATTCGGCTTTCAAGCAGGAATGGGAGAGTAGGGAAAGTATTCAATTTTTAATGGATACGATTTTAAAATTGGAATATGAAGTAATATTATTAGAGCCTAAAAAATCGAAATTAAAAATATTAGATATTTTAAAAGATATAGTTGGAAGTGATAGTATATCTGATTTTATATTATTTAATCTAGTCGAAGGTTTTAGTTCGAGAAATAGAGAAGGTTATATTCCATCCCTGGCAGAATTCTTTGGAATTCCTTTTGCTGGCTCTGATGCTTATTCACAGGCTATTTCATTGGATAAAAATCTTATGAAGTCAATTGTAAAAAAGTTAAATATTCCTACCCGTAGTTCTTTTCTTATTACGGATATACATGATTTGCCGTTCATACTAAATTATCCAGTATTCATTAAACCAAATGCAGAAGGTTCAAGCCTTGGTATTTCAAAGTCAAATTTAGTTCATAACTTGAAAGAATTGAAAGTGAAAGGTAGTGAATTACTAGAAAACTTTGATTCTTTTTTAATTGAGGACTACTTAGCAGGAGAGGATTTAACACTCGGGGTAGTTGGAAATTTTCCTAATTATGAAGTGACTTCTGTTGCGAAGGTAAGCTATCCGGATTTAGTTTACAGTGAAGAAATAAAAACCAAAGAATCCATGCCTGAAAAATTATCCTTTTCTATTCAAAAATCATTAGAGGAAAAAATTCAAAGTGATACAATTAAAATTTGTAAAAAGCTTAAAGTAACTGGGTATGCCAGGTTGGATTGGAAATGCGATGCATTAGGAAACCCCTTTTTCCTTGAGTTAAATTTAACTCCCGGTTTGTCAGCTTATTATAGCTCTCTACCCATTTGCTATTTGGAGACTCTCGGTAATTATTCAGATTTAATAAAAAAGGTATTGCAATTTGGCTATGAGAATTATAATACGAACAAAATTTTTAACTATGGAAGACTTTAAAAAATTTCATCGGAATGAAAAATTACTTTTCAATTTAGATGTTAGTTTCATAGATAATCATTACGACTTTAAAATCCTGAGCCGATAGAAGAATATATAATGGAAGAAACAGAACTAAACCGTAAAAGCAGAGAGAATATCCTGAAGATTGGTTTTAATACCTTAAGCGAAATCGAAGACAAGGTTAAGTCTTTTCGGATTATGAACCAGAACGCGGCAAAGAGGCGTTATATCATTACTCGAGAAAATATCAGGGACAACAGTCAAAAAATAATCATTCCGAAAGCAGCAGAAATTGATATTTCGGCAACTATGCTTCTCCGCAGACAATTTAAAGGGGATACTATCTTTAAAACATTTCAACCAGATGAAGGCATTGTAATTATTTCTGACATGGCTACGATGGAAGGTGTGACTCTCACTATGGACATTGTCACGCAGATCATGAACCTCGGAGGTGGAGCCTATGAAGGATTCATTGATAGGGTAGATAGCTTTACTGATTTCATAAACCACTTAAAAAAGGCATTATTTCCAAAACTTATTATCATTGGTTATATTCCAAAAGAAAGAATTCAAAGTGAAATGATTAATTTTGTTCGTGTTAAGCGAATTGATAATTACCTAAGAACTTTAGAATTAACGCATAGCATTCATAAGCCGCAGGGATACTTCCCAAAGATAAAACAGGTTCCTATCAATGAAGACCCAAAGAGTTGGGGAAGATTTGTAGTGGAAATTGTTAGAGAGTATACTAAGCCATATTTAATTGAGCAAGTTTAACTTTTTCAAAAACATTTATCGCTAAAATATTCTTCTATATCGAATTCAGATTTTTCTTTTTTTTCAATTATTTTTTCTAAAATACTATTTAGCTCGGTGTCTTTGATTGATTCTAGAACGGAGTTTACAATTTTTATATCCAATTCATTGTTCGTTGCAGTTCCACTTAAACCAATGCTTGTATAATGATAATTTAAATTGGAAATTGCCATTGCATCTGATTCGGATTCCCAGAGACTACCACTAAATTTATCTTCGGGGATTGAATACTTTGTAACTCCGTGTCTATATGAATTGAATTCTATAGTTGAAAGTATGCCGTCATTAAAAGTAAAATTGACGGCTGCTAATATAAAGCTAAATTCCTTCAGAACTTGAACTGTATAGACCTTTCTCTTTTTTTCATTCCTTACAAGATAACTTCTATTCATATAGTTTTTATATAAATGAAATTACTGAATTTAAATTTTGTAAAAATCCAAATTTTCTTGTAGGACTTGAGGTAAACTTCCATCTGCCCCAGCATATTTCTTGTAGCGATTCTCGAATTCTTTAAACTGTCTATTCCGAATATTTGTAAATCGGTTATGCATATCTGCATAGGCTGGAAGTTTTGAAACTTTATCACGAATGTCTTTATGAAATGGAATATGTTTATAGAATATTCCACGAACAACGCGGTTTAATCTTTGTATACCTTCTGCCTCATACTTGATCCAGGAGAGGTAATCATTTACAAATTTATCTCTATCCGTTCTAAATCGTTTAAATTCAGTTGCAATTTTCTCTTTTAGCTCAATAGACAGGTCTTTACTTTTTTTATAGAACTGTATAAAGTCCATATATTCGGAGGTAATCGATGGTATCCCCGGATTGTTCCAATCAGGACCGAGAATATTTTTACATAGCTCCCAGCGAAATGCTGCAATCGCTTCAAGCATCATAGTTCTAATATCTCCATTGGAAAAAAGTGGTATAATGATTCTTCCGCGACTTTCCTTTGAACCATTTCCTCTTAAAATTGATAAATCCTGCCACATCATAACTTTTCCTCCAAGGGAAGGAACTAAAATGAAATCAGGAATGATACTTCTTTGAACAAATTCTTTTCGAATACCGTTTTGCTCATCGTTGTAAACAATCTCTCTATTAAACGCAGTATAGTCAGTTTGGAGAATAGAATCTAGCGTATCACTTAAAAGTTTTTTTGTTACTGCACATTTTTCAAGTGGGATTGTAATATGGTATTTTGTTAAGATTGGTAAATGCGTAGCAGGGTTACCAGTTGTTAACCGCACGTTTGGTTGATACATTGCATTCATTTCATATTTGAATCTGCTTGCATTTGTATCGATACTTGGTGGAATATCACTTTCCTTTTTGTAGACCACTTCCTTTGATTCTAGTTTAACTTTATCGAAATAGGTCTGTCCCATTTCGTCTAGAGATGTAGTTATTTTTTTATTGTAAATTTGTTCTAACCAATCTACACCGGTGTGAATTGGAATGTCCCTGCGCCCCTGTGATTCATCTTGAAAGGTGTATAAAAATGCCGTTTGAGATGGCTCAAGTAAAGTCTCATCAAAAAACCCAAAGTTTAACATCATCTCAACTTGCTTGGGAACATTCTTATTTGCCTGGTATTTCATAAAGCAAGCGTCATACACTTCCCAGTAAGTTTTGGCAATGTTCTTTCTGATTTTTCTAGCATCACTTTCTGGATCGAGAGGATTAGACATTGACTTTAATTTAAGAATTAAAGAAGAAAATTCTTTGATTTGCTCTGGCGGTAATTTAACAAAATTTAAAATCTTACTTCCTGAGTTTTCTAATTCTTTCTTCATTGCATCCATATCTAGTCCCGTGCGAATTGGTTGACTTGATGTGCTTTCTATTCCCGCTAGTAAATCGTCTTCTGGTTTTAGATTTGCTTGTAGTGACTGCGATCTCTGCTTAAATGCACTGAAATTAGAAGAAATGCCCTGGAATTCTTTGAAGAAAATATTTCTATAAGTTTGTAAATATCTACCGACTTGTTCATGAAATGCTTCTGTGATTGGAATAAGAACTTCTGGCTTTTGGTCACTGATACCGGTTTCCATTACTTCAAGCATTAAATTGTATTTTTCTAAGAGGCTATTATCTCTTCCACAAAGCAAATTCATATTATCCGCAACTGATGTAATCTGCTCTTGTAGAATTTCTAGTAGAGAAGCATAAACCCCTGAAAGTTTTTCACAGATATGAATGATAATCGAAACATCAGCTTCAAACATAGGTGTGTTAATTGTAGGATCTACGGAAAGAATTTTTCGAATGAAGATAAATTCTTCATCATCAAAATCAACTTCTTCTAAGTATTCTTTTTTTAATAATTCGTGGTGATCATCGTTTAAAAATACTAAACTAGCAACTTCAGGAAGCTTCCCTCCACTTTCTATAAAGTTGCTTAGATTTTCGCGCGTAAGTCTTAGAATTGGGTCAGACTGCATTTCCATTTCAGGATCATAGATATAGCTAGTTGGATCGACTCCCGGGAATACTGACGGTTCTAATAAAAAATAAGAAAGGGCAAGGTTATCGTTTAACTTTGTAACCTTAGAATTTAAAGACTGAAGCACATTTGCTTTTTTGAAAATTTCTAAGATCTCTCTTAGAAGTGTTCTCGCTGTCATGATTCCAATAGATACTTTTCCCTGAATCGTTTTTTTGATTGTAGAACTATTTACTTGATAAGTTGAGATAATAGAATCCTGAACAGTTTTAATCGTGCAGGGGTAACGACCCGAAGTAAAAAGACTGATTACGCCAGGTGTTAAATTCTTTCCCGCAATTTGCAGGAGAGGAATATTTACATTGTTTATCTTTTTCTCAATTAGAAATGCACCTTCATGGATTATATTTAAAGAATTAGCTGCAGAGCCTTCTTCAAAAATAATTTGTCCTGCGGGGACGGATATTTTTTGGTTTACTTTACTTGTATCTATTGGCATATATTTAGTTAGTATCTAAACAATATAAATAAGATTATAGATTGGAAACAATCTTTTTTTATTTTCGATAGATTCTAAAAATAAAAGGACAAATTTTTTGAATAAGATTGTTAGAAATGCAAAAGAAGCGATTCAAGGAATCGAAAATGGAATGACCTTAATGGTCGGTGGATTTGGTCTTTGTGGAATACCTGAAAAGTCAATTCAGGCTCTGTTTGAATCCGGGGTAAATGGACTTACAGTAATTTCGAATAACTGTGGCGTGGACGAGTTTGGACTTGGTATCTTACTTAAGAATCGACAGATTAAAAAAATGATATCAAGTTATGTTGGAGAAAATAAAACTTTCGAAAAACAATTTTTAGATGGAAGTCTAGAAGTTGAACTAAACCCACAGGGAACGCTTGCTGAAAGAATTAGGGCAGGTGGAGCCGGTATACCTGCTTTTTATACTCCGACGGGAGTAGGCACACTCGTCGCGGAAGGCAAAGAAACCAAAGAGTTCAATGGTCGCACTTTTATATTAGAGACTGCTTTATCGGCTGATTTCGCGATTGTAAAAGCCTGGAAAGGGGATAAAGCCGGAAACTTAATCTATCGGAAAACAGCGCGTAACTTCAACCCGATGATGGCAACTGCTGGTAAAATTACAATTGCAGAAGTAGAAGAGTTAGTCGAAGTTGGAGAGCTCGATCCAGATCAAGTTCATACGCCTGGAATTTTTGTGCAAAGAATTTTTCAAGGCGAGAACTATGAAAAAAGAATTGAAAGAAGGACTGTAATATAATGCCACTTACAAAAGAAGAACAAATTAAAAGAGTCGCCGAAGAAATAAAAGATGGATACTATGTAAACTTAGGAATTGGAATGCCTACCCTTGTGGCTAATTATATTTCGCCGGAGATGGACGTAATCCTTCAATCAGAAAACGGGCTTTTAGGTCTTGGTCCATTTCCTGTTTCGGGAACAGAGGACGCTGATTTAATCAATGCGGGAAAACAGACAGTAACCGCTCTTGCAGGTGCATCGTATTTTTCCTCTGCTGATTCATTTGGAATGATTCGCGGAGGACATATTGATCTTACAATTCTTGGAGCTATGGAAGTTTCGCAGGAAGGCGATCTTGCCAATTGGATGATTCCCGGGAAAATGGTAAAAGGGATGGGAGGGGCGATGGATTTAGTAGGTGGCGCCAAACGAGTAGTAGTCGTAATGGAGCATACCAGCAAAGAAGGAACTTCAAAGCTTCTAAAAAAATGCTCTCTTCCTTTAACTGGAGTCAAGTGTGTTCATATGGTAGTTACTGAACTAGGCGTATTTGAAATCCAAAACGGTAAACTTGTATTAACCGAAAGAGCCGAAGATGTAAGCGTAGTAGATATTCGTTCTAAAACCGATGCAGACTTTTTAGTGAGTAATACACTTAAAATAATAAAGACAGGGATTTAACAGTCACCTCGAACCTGCATTATCGGTGAGAGGTCTATCAACCTTAAAACGAAAAAACTAAAACTGTATTAAGCAAAATAGACCTCTCACGATGGGGACTGTTCGAGGTGACAGAGGTAAAAATGAACTATAAAAAACTATTTAAAAAATTTAAAGACATGCGTGTGGGGATGCTCACGAATCAGAGTGCATTTTCAAATGGAAAATACCATTTTGAAATTATAAAAGAGAATTTGGAATTAAGAGTTATTTTTATTCCAGAGCATGGACTATTTGCCGAGTTGCAAGACCAAGTTTCAGGAAGTAATCTCAAATATGACTTCGGTGATATAAAAATGGAAAATCTCTACGGAGATGAAGAGAATTCTTTATTCGTAAAAGAGGAAACACTTAAAGAGCTTGATTTAATTGTTTTCGACATACGAGATGTTGGCGCTCGTTATTACACCTTTCTTACTAGTTGTTATTATATTTTACAATCTGTCGCCAAATACAATTCTACCGCAACTTCTCACTCCGTTGAAATATTAGTCATTGATTCACCAAATCCTGCCGGAGAAAAAGTAGAAGGCTCACCTTTAGATAAAAAATATTCCTCTTTTGTAGGAGTCGAAACTGTTTTGCATCGTCATGGACTTACTATTGCCGAGATGATGAACTATTACAAATACGAATTCAAACTAAATATAAAACTTCATACAATTCCCATTGGAGTTTTCTATCAGAAAAAAGACGATGTATTTCTCTGGGTTCCGCCTTCTCCTAATATTCCAGCGGCTACTACCTGTTATGTTTATTCAGGGCAATGTCTTCTAGAAGGAACAAATCTTTCCGAGGGCAGGGGGACTACTCGTCCCTTTGAAACATTCGGTTCTCCCTATATTCAAATGCAAGATGAAAAGCTATTAAGTCGATTAACAGAATTTCAAAAGGATACATTTATCCTGCGACCCTTGATTTATATGCCTACTTTTCATAAACACAAAGGTGAGAAGTGCGGCGGATTTCAAATTCTTCTACTTAAGAAAAAAAAGTTTCATAGTTTACTCTTTACACTTCACTTGCTTAGAACTTTTAGAGAGTTTTATCCAAATGATTTTCAGTTTTTAAAAGGAGTCTATGAGTTTCGCTCCGATCATAGCGCCATAGAGCTATTAGCCGGTGATGATAAAATCTTAAATTTCTTAAATGGAGATTCTAATTATTTAGAACTGGAAGAATATTTTAAGGAGGAAGAAACGAAATGGAAAAAGAAAATACTAGAAATAGTTTGAAGTTACATATCCTATTAGTTTTAGGATTTAGTTTATGGTTTTGTCTTTCTTGTCAGAATAGCAGGGAAGAAAAGAAGGAAAAAGCCAAAAAGGACTATACTAACTGTATTTTAATTCCTTTGATTATAAATAAAAATAATCCAAAGGATGCAAATTTAGGAACAGTATATTGCACTTATAATTATCGACAGGCTAGGTATAAGGCGGAAGAGTAAATTGGTTATTTACACAATAACTACTTTAAAAAGTTGAGGTGATAAACTAAAAGCTTGCGCTTAATGGAGATTAGGCGCAAGCTTTTATATTTAATTTAGTATCTTTTCATGCTAGGGTCAATTTCTACTGACCATAAATCCACTCCGCCGGTGAGGCTTTTGCAGTTTGGAAGTCCATGACCTTTGAAATAAGAAGTAGCTTCGAGGCTTCTCATGCCATGGTGGCAAATGAAAACGATAGTTGCGTTCTTATCCCATTTATTTAAAATTTCATAAGCGAGTTTTTGTGAAATCATTTCGCTACCAGGGATAGAAGCGATTTCGATTTCCCAGTCTTCGCGAACATCAATTAGTTTAATATCTTCGCCTTTATCTAATCTTTCTTTTAGTTCTTTGGGGCTAATTTGCATTTGTCTGTCAACTTCTGCTGAGTCATAGATAAATTTAATTGCGTTATCGACTTCTTTATCTCTTCTATGGTTGACGAAAACTTCTTGTAGACTTTCATCTAAAGAAAATCCGCAGCTTGAACATCCACCGATGTGGTATTTTTGGAAGAGAGCTCTTTTGGCTCCGGGGTAAATGTCTAAAATCTCTCCCATTTTCATATCGGGAGTAATTTCTTTGTTTAAAGTTGTATTCATAGTTCTTTCCTTTGTTTTATTTCAGGTGAAAGCTGAATTTAGTGTCATTTTAGAATTTTGCGATTAAATCGCAAGCTTAATTGCTAAAGATTAGACGTGTTGCGAAGGGAATGAATTCGAGTTGGGTTCTCATTATGTTTCGACCCTTAGAGAGAAACATTGAGTTCGGGTTTAGCCCCATATCCAGCGCTGGGCACGCTGGTCACTCACCTAAACTCAATCATTTCTTTTGTGAAGAAATGATAATGTAAGGTGAGTTATTAAGTATTTTAAATAAATATGAACATGTTCAAAAAAATAATTGACATATTTGTGTTTGGGAAATAAACTGAACATGTTCAAAAAAGGAGATTCTTATGAAACCATTTCCATTATTCTTAATTTTAATTATGTTTTGTTTTGGGGCAGTCAATGCACAGGAGACTGAATTTAATGAGTGTGAAATACAAAATCTAAAATGCATTCAAACTAAAATACTGAAGGGTGAATATAGATATGAAGATTTAAGTCGTCAAAGTTCTAATGGTAAAACATCTTTACATTATGCGATAGAAGCAAAGAACTTAGAACTGGTTAAACTAATTCTAACAAACAATTCTACACTTACCGGTATAGCAGATAACCACGGTAATACTCCACTGCATAGAGCCGTTCTATTAAACCAAAAGCAATTTGTAGAATATCTCTTACAGACCAATTCCGAATCTACTATTAATAAAATAGATAGAAACGGAGAAACTGCGCTTGATATTGCAAATGCGAGCGGATATACAGAGTTAGCTGAATACCTGGTTGGCAAGGGAGCACATATTGGAAAAGGAACTAAATCGGCAAATGCAACTCTTTGGGTGTATGCAGTCTATGTATTGATTAGTATTGTGGTAACAATCTGGGTAGCTAGAACTCTCTCTAAAAATGGAAGAATATTTTTACTTGATGCATTTCATTCGGAGGAGTTGGCTGATTCAGTAAATCATTTACTAGTCGTTGGATTCTATTTAGTTAATTTAGGATATATTACAATCGCTTTAAAAATTGGAATTAAGCCTACCGATGCAGTAGAGGCTTTAGAGATTCTAAGTTTTAAAATTGGACTTGTGATTTTACTTCTAGGGTTTATGCATTTCTTTAATCTATATTTATTCGGAAGGCTCAGAAAAAGAACCCTTCTTAAAAAAGAATTGGGATTACATCAAAATTTAGATGTAGTTAGACCTACTTCATAAAAAATGGATTTGAAATCTAAATAGCATTAGCGACTGTGAACAAGCAAAGAAAAAAATTCTCACAGAGCGCGCAAAGGTCACAGAGAGAATGATTCTTTTCTTTGTGTTCTCAGTGTGCTCTGTGAGAAATTCTTGTTTGTAAACAGTCCCTAATGAATGTTAATTCCATTGTAGAATGAATAAAAAAAATAAATCCGTAAAGCCTGACAGAAAAGAAACAGAGAAATCGAAGCGCACAAAAGAATTGATATACTCTACAGCTATTTCTTTATTTCAAAAAGAAAGTTATGAAAAAGCCACCATGCGTCTCATCGCAGCCAAGGCGGGTGTAGCTTTAGGTGCTACCTATTATCACTTCAAAACAAAAGAAGATATCGTTATGCAGTTCTATACGATATCACAGGATGATGCAAAATTACAGAGTTTAGAATTTTCTAGAACAACAGAAGATTTCAAATTGCGGTTAAATAATATAATCTGCTATAAAATTGAATACTTTTCTAAGTATTATAAATTTGTTTCTGTTCTTGCTAAAAATGCAGGAGATCCAAATCATCCCCTTTCTCCTTTCAGTAAAGAAACTAGAGAAATACGAGAAGAGGCAATTCAGATTATCCGCGATGCACTCGAAACATCTAATTTGAACTTAAAGCCAGAAATTGCTGAGTATTTGCCTGAGCTAATGTGGCTTTATCAACTCGGGATTATTTATTATTGGATTTCTGATACATCAAAAGGATATGAAAATACCTATAAATTAATCAATGAAAGTTTAGATTTAGTTTTTAAATTAATCAAAATGTCCAGGTTGCCATTCTTTAAAACGATTCTTGGATCTATTTTTAAAATTATAAAACTAATCAAAGTCTCTTAGTTTAATGTTAATTTGTTAATTAAATCTTCTGTTTCTGCTAGAAAATCTACAAGCTCATTTAGTTCATTGATAGAATCTGCCTGTGTGTTTGCTTGATCCGAAATCTTCATTATCGCCGAAGTTGTTTCGTTTACAGCCATTTCCTGTTCATTCGTTGCATTACGGATATTAGCCGCATTTTTATTTAACTCTGTGAGTGACTGAATCATTCCGATTTTATTTTTCTCAAAATTTTTCATTGCTTCATTGCAAATCAAAACAAAATTTTCAATTTCAGAATAGCTTTTTATTATTAAGTCAAATGCTTTTACGACATCTTCAACAGATTTACTTCCTAGCGTGACATCTTCTAAAGATTTTTGAACATTCTCTGTAATCTCTTTTGTGTGAAGAGTTGATTTTTGGGCAAGCTTTCCTACTTCGTCTGCAACCACAGAAAATCCTTTGCCACTTTCGCCAGCTCTCGCGGCTTCAATGGCAGCGTTTAAGGCAAGTAGGTTAGTCTGGTATGCTATCTCACGCATAACGTTTACAACTTTCGAAATACCAACTGATGACTCTCGCATATTGTCCATCGACTTTCCAGTATTTCCAATTACCTGACGACCATTTTTGATTACAGAGTTTAACCTTTCGTTTAATGCTCTCAGTGAATTTAAAGCATTTTTTAATTGGCTAAAATACGTTTCGTTTTCATCGACAAGTTTAATTGTATTTTGGGAAAGACTATTTTGA
>Ga0209174_10000530_pt1 | contig 28560 bp, 31 predicted proteins | sample JI91814BDNA_FD_187505 | JGI IMG/M metagenome (GOLD analysis project Ga0209174, IMG submission 187505) | Wastewater effluent complex algal communities from Wisconsin, to seasonally profile nutrient transformation and Carbon sequestration -... | ecosystem: Engineered > WWTP > Effluent > Algae...
AGCGGTACCCCAGCGGCGATGCTGATGCACAAACACCTTGGCTTTAGGTGCGCAGCCACCTCATCCATCACCGGCAGGAGCACCTGCGGCTTCACCGACAGCATGATCATGCTGGCACGACGGACCACGTCGATGTTGTGAGTGGTCATGTTGATTCCGTACTGCTGCTTAAGCTGCTGACAGCGACTCGGGCGTGGGTCAGAACCCCAGATCTGCTCGGGCTTGACCAGACCAGCGGCGAGAAGACCCTTGATCAGCGCCTCCGCCATGTTGCCAGTTCCCAAGAATCCGATCGTGCCAGGGAGGGTACTTTCCTTGCTCGGCGGAACTTCCGACGGAATGGATACGGTGCTCATGGGCGGCATGGTAACGCGGCGCGCCCCAGGTGCAATCTCAATGACACTTTTGTGCGCTGTCCGCCTGGTACCACTTGTCAGCTTGCGATGTGCGCTGCGACAAGGTCACACTACAGCCATCATGGCCAGCGCAGAGAAGCGATACGCGGCAGCACAGGTTCGCGACATCCTCCTACGAGCACAGCAAAAGGATGCCGCTACCAAAGGACAGGATGAGGGCGGTCTGTCGGCGGCGGAGCTGCTGGAGAACGCCAAAGACCTGGGATTTTCAACCCGTGATGTTCAGACGGCTCTCGTCGAGTACGAAGACGAGCAACGGGTGACCGTGGCGGCGCAAGAAATTCGCCAGCTACAGTATCGGCGGCTGTCTACTCATGCCATCTTCTTTGCAGCGCTGTTGGGCGCACTGACCGTGTTTGGGGCATGGGCGAGCCTTGGGACGCCGCTGCTGGTCGTGATGATTCTGTGGGCCACGATGTTTCTGCTTCAGCTTCGCGGTGCGCTGTTTCCTGATCCGGACAAGCTGCGCGCTGCGGCCAAACAGAGACTCCTTTCACAGCAGCTCAAGCATAGCGGAAAGCAGCTCGGAGCGGCTTTGGCAACGGGAGCAGCCAAGCTGATGGAGTTTTCAGCGCAGAAGATCGACCAAGGCGTCAAGCAGCTAGACAAATAACCAATGGACCATTGCTGGGTCGTGTAAGACAGGGCCATAAAAGAAGAATATTAAATGACTCTTATTGGTTCCGAACGACCGCTGCGGCATGTCTGCGTTGCTATTAGCGTTTGCAGTTTGCTTGGGTCTGTGATCGAATCGTTTGGGAAGGAGCCTCTGTGCTGACTGCTGCTGAAATCCAAGATGTCATTTGGGCTGGACTCCCGGCGGCCAAGGATGTGGGATTGATGATCGACAGCGCCCACCACGATGGAAGAGTGCGGGCGCGCATCGTCTTCCGTCCCGACATGGTTCGCCCCGGTGGGACGCTATCTGGTCCGACGATGATGGCACTCGCCGATGCCGCGATGTTTGCGGCGATTTTGGCACGGCTCGGACGGCTTGAAATGGCGGTCACAACCAATCTCAACATCAACTTCCTCCGTCGGCCGGGGCCCTGTGATTTGGTGGCGGAGGCGTCGATCTTGAAGCTGGGAAAGCGACTCGCGGTGCTCGAAGTGGCGGTGTTTAGCGACACTGGCGATGCCGAGGCCGCCGATCCGGTGGCTCACGTGACGGGCACCTATTCCCTACCGCCATCCCGCTCCTAATCGCCATCGGATTCGTCGCTTCTGCGAGTTCCGCCCTGTTTGTTCTTGCCGGAGCGTAGCTTGCTCTGCGACTCTTCCGGCCATGATAAAAGTCTACGGTTTTGGTCCCTCTTTTGGGCTTCCTGATCCCAGTCCGTTTGTGGTGAAGGTTGTCAACTATCTGCGCATGGTTGGCGTTCCGTACGAGCTGTTGCCCGGAAATGCCCGCCGCGCTCCCAAGGGAAAGCTGCCCTATGTCGAGGACGGTAGCGAGGTCGTTTCGGACTCGACGTTTATCGTCGATTACTTGCGTAAGAAGTACAAAGATCTCGATGTAGGAATTTCGGCTCATGATCGGGCGGTGGCGCAGGCCTGTAAGTCGATGCTGGAAGAGCACCTATACTTTGTGATGGTGACGCAGAGATGGAAGGAAGATCGCGGCTTTGAAGTTCTCAAGACACGGTTTGCGGCGACGCTCAAGACGGCCGGAGTTCCCGGTTTTGCGATTCCGTTTGTGTCCAACATGATCCGCAAGCAGGTGATAAAGACCGTCAACGCGCAAGGAGTCGGCAGGCATACTCCGGCGGAAATTGAGGACATGGCGGTGGCCATTCTCGATTCCGTCTCCGAGCTGATGGGGGCCCATCAGTATTTCTTAGGAGACGTACCTCGTTCCGTCGATGCGACGGTCTATGCCTTCCTATGGTTGATCTTGGGCGCTCCCTATGAAGGGCGAGTCAAACAGCACGCACAGAGCAAGGCGAACCTGGTTGCGTACACCGAGCGGATGAAAGCGCAGTATTGGAAGGACGGGCAGTAGGCACCAATTGTCGAGACTTGTGAACGTACGACAATCTTTTGTGCGAGACAGCGGTTAGCTGCGACTGGTGTATTTCGCCAACAGCGTGGTGCGATGAACGAGCTGTTCCGTAAGCCAGGCGCGGGCCGGTGCTTCTGTGGAGAAAAAGCTCACGGGAACATCCATCCGCAGGCTGAGCCGAATGGCATTGAGGAGCAGCATGAGGACGGCTCGTAGCAGCGCTCCGCTTCCGACCACCGCCACGGGGACAGGAGGTCGCTCGGTCCTACTGTTTTTCACCACGAAGCGGCGTGCTTCCGGGGTTACCGAAAACTCACCGTTCGCCAGGAGCAACATTCCTAGGTTGGGCTCTGTGATACCACACCGGTGGATGTAGTCCATCAGGAGCTCTACTTCTTCCAGCGATAGGGCACCGTTGACCTGAAGGATCACAATACCGGAATCCAGAGACAGCTGATGCTGCCCTAACTTTGGAACAGGGACAAGCGGTGTGGTCATGTGGATGGCAGCCTTGCCACTCATCTTGCGGCGATCGACGGTTGGGAGGCAAACACCTTGGCAGGTTGGCGGAATCACAACCAATCTAGCTTGGTATCCAAAGGGGGCGGTGGCTAGGCATCGTGAGAGGAGAGAGCCGAGCGATTGTGGACCCGGCTCTGCGGCACCGAAGGGCGAGGACTTACCCGCAGCGGGAGGTGTTCTTGTTGCAGGTAAACGGCGCGCCACAGAAGTCGTTGCCACTGTTACTCGGACAGCAGCGCTGACCCTGACCACCGCACGACACACACTGGTTGTTGTTGCAGGTGCTAAACGGAGCGGTGCATTCTACACCACCGCTGCCCAAGCCTCACCGAGCTTGCCGCAGGCTCCTCTTTGACAGCCGCCGTCTACATACTGGCGTGCCGTTGCCAACGCCAATGCAAGTACGGCTGTTGGTGTCGCAGCAGCCACCACTTCCGCAGCTATTGCCTTCACTGCACCGCTGACCAGCACTGCCAGGCAGTGTGCCGATTTGGAACAGTCCGATATGTACCATTTTGTACACTTTATAAAGATATTTACTGTTTATACATAATCAGGACCGCGACTCGAGGTGATCCTTATAGACACATTGCGTACGTCCAGCGGTCCCGGCAAGGCCTACTTGGTGGATTTCCAGAGTGAGAGCTACTTTGAGACCAATTGGGCGCGCTCGCGGAGCTGATCTTGCATCCACTTGTGGGACTCTTCGACCGTCGCGAAGAATGTGACCGGAACTGGTTTGCGGAGGGTGATCCGAATTGCATTGATCAGTAGGATGAAGATCGCTCGCACCATGGGTCCAGTGCCAATCACCGCCATCGGCATCAGCGGGCGCCCGTTGAGGGTGGAGCGCTGGGCGATGCTGCGGCGAGCCTCGGGCTCTATCGAAAAGTCGCCTTCCGTAACGACCACCATTCCCAAATTCCCAAGCGCCAGATCGCAGCCAATGATGTAATCCATCAGGGCGTTCACCTCGGATGCGGAGAACGCTCCACGAAGCCGCAAGTTCACAACCTCGCCATCGAGCGATACTCGGTGCGCTCCCAGAACCAGCGAGCGGCTGAGCGGTGCTTGCATTCAGAATGCCCCCATCACTGCATTGTGTTGGGGTGAGCGCTGAGGAGCAATCGAGACGCGCAAGTCCCCGTCTCTCCAGCCATATTTGCGGAGAGACGAAGCGAAGAGTACATAAGCGGGAGTGTACGGGAATCGAACCCGCCGAACCGGTTTTTACGCCGGTCCCACCAATTTTGAAGACTGGGATTAAGATGATGACCCGTGCTGAGCCATCTACACTGGTCATCACGTTTCCGACGATAAATTGAATTTCAAGCCAACCCATCATCACCGGTCGTATTGGCTTTCTTGGACCACATTTGGACCACCAGCGGATTTTTTTCTCGACGAACGGAGTGACTCGCTCTTGATTGGACCCTGCATTTGGGGTCAAACCATGAGCCATGGGAGATGTGGTCAAGAAAGAGAAGAACGGCAAGTTCGTTGGCTGGTACATCCGCTTCCTGGACGTAGATGGTCAGCGCAAGCAGCGGGCCAGTCATCAACCGACGAAGGCTCTGGCCAAGCGGTTCCTGCTTGAAATCGAAGCACGGGTTGCACGCGGCGCGGTTGGGATTCCCGAACCCGAGCCGGAGGTGAAGGAGCTGACGCTGTTCGAGGTCTGCGACCAGTTCCTCAAGAACTACAACCGTCCGCGCATCAAAGACTTGGCTCGGTACAAGAGCGAGACCCAGACCTCGCTGCGTCGGCTCCTGAGCACACTTGGCGAGCGACCGGTGACCAGCATCAAGCAAGCGGATGTCCGCAAGGAACGCGACCGACTCATGGCGACGTTTGCGAAGAACACGGTCACGCATACACTCCGGGCGCTCTCAACGGTCTACAACTGGGCGCGGCGGGAAGGAGTGATTCGCTGTGACAACCCGTGTGTTGGGGTCGAGCGCTCGCCGATGGAGCATCTGCTCGAATACTTGGGAGGTAAAGACCGGAGCGAGATTCCCAGACTCCTGAATATGGCACGCGAACGTGCGGAAGGGGGTTCCTACGATGACCGGCTCCTGTATGCAATGGTCGCGACCGCGCTCTTTACCGGACTCCGCAAAGGAGAGCTGTTTGGTCTGCGCTGGCAGGATGTGGACCTGGACCACCGAAGGCTCGATGTCTCACGGAGCTACACACTCGCGCCCAAGTCTGGCAAAGCGCGGCATCTGCGCATCAACATCGGACTGGTTCCGATTCTGCGCGAGTGGCAGAAACACTGTCCTTCCGTAAAAGACGCACTGGTGTTTCCAGTGCGGGCCGGGAAGGACAAGGAAGCGCAGCGAGCGAAGCGCAAACAGACCGCGAATGAAACCGGCGAGCGAGCACGGGCGGCACGGAAGCGAATGAGTACGCTGCTTCCGGCGCAGCTCCAGTTCCGCATGGGCAGTCATGAAGACATGCTCGGCATCGCAGAGCTGTTAGAGGAAGCAGGTTGCACGGAGATGCAACGACCTTGGCATGCCCTCCGTCACACCTTCGCGTCGCACTACATGATGGCCGGAGGAAACATCCTGACCCTGCAAAAAATCCTCGGCCACAGCGACATCAAGATGACCATGATTTACGCCCACCTTGCCCCGGACTATCTGGGCGATGAAATGGACCGGTTGAGGTTTGGCTCGGTCGCGTCATCACGGGAAGGGTAGGCGGGTGGTGCGAGGTGGGCCGCTCTCCGTCACGTCGCAACCTGAGCATGTAGGTTCATGATTTACGATTCATGATTTACAAATTGTAAATCTATGCACTGAGAGTTACGCTCTCTCCATGCGAAGCCAAACAGGCATGAAGCCGCAGGATGTTCTCGTCTTGCTCAAGCTCATCGTCTGGAAAGCCACGTTTGTCCCACCTCCATCGGCGATGAGAGGTGCTCGAAGCCGCGCCGGTTCTTCCTGGCGTCAGCTCGACCTTGCCAGCGAGCTGGGACTCAGCCAGGCCGAAGTCACCCACTCGCTCAATCGCAGTCGGGTGGCTCGCCTTATCGACGCGGACAAGCGCGAACCGATGCGTCTGGCGCTGTATGATTTCTTGCTCCACGGTCTTCAGTACGTCTTCCCGGTCGAGCCGGGCGGGATTGTGCGCGGCATGCCGACGGCGCACTCGGCCCCACCGCTGTCGACGATGATTCCCGAACAGGAAGAGCGCTACGTCTGGCCCAACGAGCAGGGAGAGGTTCGCGGTCAAGCCATCACGCCCTTGTACCCGACCGTCCCTGAGGCTGCCCGCCGTGACCCGAAGCTGTATGAACTGCTGGCACTTCTGGATGCACTGCGTGTCGGACGGGCGCGTGAAGTTCGAATCGCCCGCGATGAGCTGAAAAAACGCATCTTGGAGTCTGCCCCATGAGTTCACCGAACCTGCCGCAGCTTGAAACACTCAACTCCTTAGAGAATCGGCACAGTCGCGGTACGCGGGTCGAACTCGACGAGTATGGCCACCAAGAGGGTTGACAGCGTCGGTCAAAATGCGCAAATATCGAAATCTCGATATTGACATCGGGTTCTCGATATGAACACGTCAGACCTCGAATCAACACGACTCGAAATAGCGAGGAAAGTCCGCCTTCTCCGTCGGGAACGACAACTGAGCCAGGCTCAGCTAGCCAAAAAGCTGGGTCTCTCACAGAGCCGTCTGAGCGAGTTGGAACACGGGGCAGGTTCTTTCACGGCCGAGCAGTTCGTGCTGCTGTTACAGCTATTCAACGTCACCGTTGGAGACCTTGTACCCAGTGGGCAGAGAGGTCATACGGCGACGCTGCACAACGCGCTGGCCCGGCTGGGGGCAAGTCATCTGCAAGAGCGCTCCGACGTACTCCCGAGCGAACATCTGGCCGAACTCGCGAATGTGGTCCGAGAGGCGTTGATTTGCGTGGAGTCGGCCCGGCACTTGACCGCCCTAGCGCCAGTCTTGGTCCAGAACATCGAGTGTCTCAGCTGGCAACAACTGCACGCGCAGCTTGCCGAAGTCGGTCTTCAACGACGATGGGGCTGGCTGCTCGAAAATACCCTGTTGGCGCTCCACCACGGAACACCAGAGCTATCGCGACCGTGGACACTTCGCTATCATCGTGCATCCCTGCTCATCGAAAACTGGTTGTCTGCTTGGCTCGCTGAATCCAAAGAACGGCGAACCTGTGAACATCAACCGTTTGACATCATCGACTGCGACATTCGCAGTCGGCGAACGCTAGACGAAGTGATGGCAGTGGCATCAGACATTTCCCGTCGCTGGCGCATCGCGACTTCGGTGCAACCATCTGACTTTGTCGAAGCATTGCGAGCCGCTCGTGCTGACACCTGAACCATTCCGTTCGTTTTTCCAAGACATCGACCGACGCTGTCGATTCGCCCGTGAAGAGAGACTTCGCCTTTGTGTGATTGGCTCCGCAGCACTGATGCTCCAGACAGACTATGTCCGTGGCACCAAAGACAGCGACATTCTGGAAACCACCGAGTTGGCGACAGACGACCGGCAACGGCTGCTCGAAGTTGCTGGCGTTGGGACTTCCGTTGCGAAACGGCACCGAATGTACTTGGAGATTGTATCAAGCGGGCTGCCGTTTCTTCCTCTTTCGTCTCAATGGCACTCGTTGCAGGACTTGAATCAATCGCTTTTACATCTGACCGTCCACGTGCTCGACGTTGTGGATGTGGTCGTTAGCAAACTCAAACGATTCAGTCCCAACGATGTTAGCGACATCCGCGCCATGACCGAAAAGGGGTTGGTGGAGCATCGACGACTCATCGAGCGATTCCAGTCGGCGGTCGATGTCTACGGCGGTGATGCGCGTGCCGACGACCTACCGAAGTACGTCAAAAACCTTCACAGAGTAGAACGCGACCACTTGGGTGTAGCCGAAACGGAGATTGAGCTGCCTGCTTGGGTGGTCGAGGACTGAGGTCTGCGCAACTCCATCCGTCGCTAAACTCGAAACTCGCTAGTTCATTTCCTCGGTGCCACGCAAACGGACTCAACTCGGTACAGACCGCACTCTTCCCTCGTGGACGTAGCCGGTCACTTTCTGGCTGTAGAGGCTGTCGCAGTGGTCCATAGAACTTCATTGCTACTTGTCTCCAGACGGATGAAGAGAATCCGCCCGAGCGGAAGGAAGAGCGCGTCTACGCGCGGCGTTCTTCCAATAAGAAGAATAGAACATACCTAATATCAATTCAGGAGCGCTGGCTCTTTCGGCTCAGGCGGAGGAAACGGCTGCGGGGGACCATCGGCGTAGAGTGTGTCTTGCCAGCCGGAGATGGTGATGCTGTCGCTTTTGCAAATCGGACAGACTGCAAACAGAAGGTCGTCTTCTGTCTTCGTGACAAAGAGCAGACCTTCGCACGGCTTCCGTCCCGGTCGCCGACTGCACTCGACCAGCGTGATGCGCATTTCGCCGCGCTCCAGTGTCCCTCCATACTCAATCAGCCGAGCAATGCGCAAGACCTTCGAGCGCAGCGCGGGCGTCGCTGGTTCGTCGTGTTCATCCAGCCAGTCCCGAATGTTCACCGAGAGGTGCATGTCCGGCTTCTAGCACACATTCGGTCGATACAACGAGAGGTCACGTTCGCATGTCGAGCGTACGTCAGACTTTTCAGCCCTTCGTAAACTGACCTTTGCGATTTCGATAGCGGTCTGCGGTGGGGTCATAGCTAGCTCCGTCGGTGAGTGCTCCAACCAGTTTCACGACCCCAACGGCAAGCGCCGCCAAGCCCAATACACCCGCAACGCCGGCCACCACATCCTCAAAGCCGGACTCTCTTCGGGCGGCAGAAGGTGAGGCAACACGTTCCGTCCGGCGAGTACCTTCAGGATTGCGGACATTCACTCCCGCAGCAAATCCATCACGAAAGGCCCGAGCGCGGTCACCTGATGATGGGTGAGTGCAGAACTTCTCATTGCAGCCTATCAAGGCGAAAAATGCTTCTCCGAACGCCCGCTCGCTGCCCCAGAGTTCACCCGTGATGCGGCCTGCCCAATAATCGGCAGCGGCTTCTTTGTGCTCATCGTGGGGCGAAGCGCGGTTCTCGGCGCTGAGTTCGTGACCAATCTCATGCGCCAATATCCAAGCATTCGCGAGGAACCGAAGTCGTGAACGGTCAGGTAGCAAACCGTTCTGGTTCTGCTCGGTCACAAGCTTCCACCAGAGTTTCTCGGCGAGCGCGTCGATTTCGTTCAGGCCCAGAACAATCACGCCGCATGAAAACCACCGACCGGCGGCTCCCCCGACGACATCGCGGCAGAGAAGGCGCGGCGTACGCGTGGGCGTTATCGTGGCCAGCATGTCTCGATAGGCTGCCTCCAGCTCGGGCGGCGTGTCGAGATGATGAAAGGCTTGTGGCTTCCCATCGTGGCCATCAACAAAGCCCTCGGTGGAACGATGCAACGTGTCATGACCAGCAAGACAGCTTGAGCAGTGAGTCGGCATCATGAACCTCTAGCGCTTCCGTCGCGGTGGGCACGACTGAGGATGGCTCGGCTCAATCAGGTTGCGCAGCATGACACCAGCACGCTCCAACTGCTTGACGGTACGCTGTTCACGTTCGGCTCGAACACACTGGTTGTTCTCGTGGTCGGTCATGAACTGCACGCCGACAACCTGCTCTCCGTGTGTCCGCATGTGCGCATCGAGCCGTGAAACATGCGCCCCCTGTCGACCGACGTACGCGGTGCCATCACTGAAGTGGAGAATGTAGTTGCCGGGCTGGCCTCGGAATTGGCGAACGGCATGGTGCGGGTGCTTGGATTCACTGTATCTGGACATGATGGGACTCCTTTGCGCTGCTGATGCAGCGAGCTACTTGGTTTGTTTGGTATGCGGCCTACCTGATGGTGCAGATGGCGTCGGTGGTGTTTCCGAGGTGGCCGCGCTCTTGGTTCGTGCGAGATAGGCGGCGGCGGTAACGGCTCCCACCGCTGCGACCCCGGCCAAAGCGGCGGCTAGTCGGCTGGCATTTGTGCCGTCCTTCACCGCTGCCTGCACCTCTTGCAGTTTTCCCTTCAGAACCGCCACATCGCAGGCCGCTTGATGAAGTGCCTCTTGATAGCGACGGAGTTGCTGACGAGCTTCGTCGAGGTCGTGGCAGGAGCGTTCGAGATTGAGATGCGCTTGACCGAGCTGGTCGGTTAGCTCTTTCTGTGTATCCAGCCTCTGTGCCTTCTCGTGTTCGAGTTCGGCACGTGTCTGACGCAGCTGGCTCTCCAACTCATTCTTTCGCCATTCATCCTCGATGAGCTGGCGATGCACGGCCTCATAATGGGCTCGCGGAACAAACTGACTCGCCTCGGCAATCCGCGCTTCGGCATCCGTACCCGCGACGAGCAGGTCAACGGAAGAGCCCAACACCGGAGCTATCGCAGCGAGATGCTCAAAAGTCGGCAGACGGTCGCCGCGTACCAAGCGAGACAAAACCGAAGAGGAAAGGCCGGTCTGTTCCACCAGCCAAGCCTGGTTTTGGTCGGCTTCTTGTAAAAGCCGCTGGAGACGATTGCAGAACCGTTCTTGGTAGGAAGCACTTGCCATGGCCTACATGCTGAATCCCCAGATGCAGCATGGCAAGCGCTTTCAATTCCCCAAACAATTCCCCACATGGGGAATTTATCAACCTGCCGATATCTCAGCGGGCGACGGCCATTCGCGGGAAGGGAGGGAGGACGTGGACCGATTCATCGTCGTTCGGTCGAGTGGCGAGATAGGACTGCACGCGCTCTTCAGCGATGCTGGTCACTTCAGCCAAGGTGCCATCAGCGGCCAGTAGCTCATCGAGCGTCGAGCCCATGTATTCATTATTGACGGCCATCGCACACCTCACTCTCGAAGAGAACCCTCAACATCCGGGCGGTGTCAATCAATTGTATGACAGTTGCCATTACTCTACGCCCTTTCTCTGACCTGACAAGAGGGGTGATTGTGCTACCTTGTCGCAGTGGAGACGCCGAAGCGCCTGAGCGCCACCTTCTTTCGTCAGTCTGAGTCTGAGCCCGTGCGTGACTGGCTCCTCAGCCTTCCCAAGGATGAGCGCAAAATCGTCGGCGCGGACATCAAGACGGTGGAGTTTGGCTGGCCGATTGGGATGCCAACTTGTCGTCCGATGGGCCAAGGGCTCTTCGAGGTGCGTAGCAACCTGCCGAATCGTATCGCGCGTGTCCTGTTTTGCATCGAGGCCGGGCGGATGGTGCTCCTGCACGGGTTCATCAAGAAGGACCGCGAAACGCCGGATGCCGACCTAGAACTAGCCCGTGAGCGAATGAAGCTGGTAGTGAGAGTCCGACGGTTAGCGATAGCGGCTAGTGCGAAACATTCGAGCAAATAGCTTGGCCGTTCCGACGTTCCGACCAGCCCCGCCGGACTCGATTCAGTCAGCAGTGATTTGACCAGTGCTGCCTTGTCGTCTCGTGACAACCATCATCCCCACCGCCGCCACCATTGCCAACGCGACGCACACGCCCCAAAACACCACCGCCGACAGCCGTTCATACAGCGTCCCCACCCATCCGCCGAGCGTGTAGCCGATGGACATGGCGACGAACAGAAATGCCGTCGTGAACGCTGACCTGGGAGCGAGCTGACCCAGTAGCGACTGCATCATCGGCACGACCAAAAGTTCCCCGGTCGAGATGAGCGCTATGGCAAGGCCAAACCAGATGAACGCGACCTTGCGGTCAGCTTGGACTTGACGAGAGACGGCGCTCAACACCACGAACGCAGCCACGGTCGTAAACAGTCCGGTGATGATTTTCGCTCCCGTAACTGGTTCGCGCTCTTGTTTACGCAGCCGATGAAGCACCGCTGAAACGAGCGGCGTCGCAATGAGGACGAACACCGACGGGAACGCCGCAATGGTTTCGACGGCGACGGTGTGACCGAGGACGCTGCGCTGCACTTGGTCGCGGGCGAAGAGGAGCAGCGCCCCCGAACTTTGTGCGTAAACACTCATGTAAATGATGAAGACGGTGAGGTAGGGCAGCGCAGCTTTGAGCTCGGCCAGCGGTGACGGGGCGTTGCCGGTCGGCTGTGGGCGTTCTTCCTTTCGTTCAGATTCACGGAACCACAGGGTCGTGACGACGGACAGCGCCATGAGCGACGAGGCCAGCACAAACACGCTTGGCCAGCCAAAGAGACGCTTCACGGCACTACCGAGGAGCGGACCCATGGCCCCGCCAATATTTACCGAGAGATAGAAAAGGCTGTAGCCGTGGTCGCGTAGCTCGGGAGTCTGAAGGTAGAGGCGGGCGAGACTCGACGTGATGCCGGGTCGAAAAAATCCTTGGCCGAGCGCGACGAGTCCGAGTCCGAACCACGGCGAGGTACCGGGGAAGAATGCCACGACGGCGTAGCCACTGAGCGACAGGAGTGCGCCGAGCTGCATCGCGGCGCGGGTGCTGAGATAGCGGTCGGTAAGGAGTCCGCCGATGAGGGGTGTGAAATACGTGAGCGCCAGAAACGAGCCGGAAAGTGCGGTCGCGTCTGACGTGGACAGGCCCCGCGCTTCGGTCAGAAACAGGATGAGCAGCGCGGCCACGAGCACACCGGCGGTTCGCTCCAGAAGTTCGACGAGGCACAGGACAAACAGGGCGCGGGGATGAGTTGCGGACATGGCACGGCCAGAGCGGCCTGCGTGGGTTGGAACGGACATCCATCCAACGAAGCCGTCACGGGGCGCTCGGTTCCGTGTTGGCAACGTGTTGACACCATCTATACGGAAAACACGACAATGACAAGTCAAGATTCAGACAATAGTGTGGCCGTGGTACGCGGCTCGGTGTGTCAACACCGATGGCTTGCGCGGGACTCGGGGCTCGTCTGTTTCAAACCCGGCGGGAAGCCGGTCTTGGCCTTATCAGGCTCGGGAAGCTCGCGGGGGTCAGTCACTCGACCATCGGGGACATTGAGAAGGGGCGGCAGTTGCCAGCGGTGGATACAGTGGAGCGACTGGCGCGGGCGTTGAAGGTGAGGGCGAGCTGGTTGGCGTTTGGGGATGGGCTGCGCGATGCGCTTTAGCACCATTACCACTGATACTGATAGCGATGACTGACATGGTTGGAAGAAATCAACACTGCCCGTGTAAATCAGGAAAGAAATATAAACGATGCTGCGGCTCTCGGATAGATAACCTGTTATCGGCACCGCCTCTACTAGCGACCGTATCAGGCACACAGCCGCCTCCTGGACAACAGAGACAAGGAATAGAACAGTTACTTACGGCATATAAGGAACGTCCAAGCCATCTATTACTTAACCAACTCATGGGCAGGACCACAGCCCGTGAACTCATCGACAAACTGCTCAGTATTTCTGGAGAAATTTCATCGCCCATCCATTTTCAGCGGCTTGCTATGCTTTTTCTTAATGAGGAGAGATTTATGGAGGCTGCTTACTTTTGTCGTTGCTGGTGCAAGCATGAGTCCAGTGTAGAATCGCTGCGACTATTAGGAATTATAGCGCTTCATCAGAATGACTTGCTGACGATTAACGAAGTCTATGGGAAACTTCTCCAAAATCAGGCACCTAAACACATACTTCAAATGGTTCTTTCTGCCGGGTTTTTCTGTGCCAGAAGGCTGTCCGAGGCTTCATCGCTGGCAAAAGAAGCTCTCCGACATTCGGTGCGAGACCCATTTCTTCCCATGCTTGCCTTGCATATTTCCTACCATGCCGAAGACATGGCGCTATTTTGTGAAATAATCACCAAAACAAAGATAAGTAGCGAAGTTAATCCTGAGTCACATCTATGGAGAAGGTTAGAAAAATATCTCCAAAAGCATTTTCTAAAAATGCTCCATGAAAGGAGCGGCCGATATGAGTGAGTGCATCGTTACTCAAATTGTCCGTGGCCCAGTTATTTTCAAGACATATACTTTGGGAACGATAGAAATTCGCCAGAGCAAGTATGACCTCCCCAGCGAGAGTAAGGCACTTTCGGATTCAATGACGTCGTTTGGTCTGACCGAAGAAATTCTACGCGGAGAGGAGCAGAATTATGACGCTGGGCTGTCTCGGATTTCGACCATTGTGAATACGAAAGAGGGTCGGCAACCGCTCGCCATCGCCCGAGAACGGTTTGCAGAAGCTCTGGACGTATTGGATGTTGTCACGCTTCTTAAGAAATATACCCTGCTTGAGCCTGGCTATATTCGCTATCTCGACTCGGGAAGAATCGAGCCATTATGGCCATTTGAATCCGTGTTGCCGAGTTATTTCCAGAATCCCATCCTACAAATCGATAGTACTCGCTTCTCACCAATGGACCTTGGCCAGATAGTCCTTGCCAAACAAGCCCCCGGCAGAGCCGACATCGACTTGGCAGACCGACTCCTGCGCTCCGCATATTGGTCGCGCCGGGCACGTACTGAAGATAATCCGCAATTACGCGTGCTATTTCGCTGGTTTGCCATTGAGGCAATTTGGATGATTGAGCCTACTCAGTCTTGCTCTGTCTCCAATGACGATGTGATTACTCCTATTATGTGGGCGTTTGGGTTCCCCAGAGGACAGGGCAGTAATCTGGTTACAAGAAAAGCTAGCCGACTCAGAAGAGAAGTTGAACATCATGATGTCTGGAAGAAGGAGTACGCAACGCGCCTCGCTGCTATACGCGAATTTCGCAACCGCTCAGTACACAATGGCTTTAGGCATTATGATATCTCACCACGGGAATTGCTCGACTTTGATATCATGACCTATCATGCATGTGCCGCTGTTCAGAGACAAGTAGAACTCGGGCTGGTGTACGGATTTCAAACTGCGGCAGAGCTTCTAGAGTATTTACCTTTGCTATTTGAGGCTTCTTGTGACTCGAACCATGTTCAGAATCTTATAGAAGGCTTACAGCATCCTGAGAATTTCATCCGCTATGTGCAGTCGGATTGGGATTTGTCACTTGCGCAAAAAGAATAACGGTTGATTTTTTTAGTAAATTGTGCTAAAGAAACCGTTCCTCTTGTTTAATTCAATCAGGCATGATTAAATACTATTACCATCGTTTGTTTTTCCCTCATTGAGGGTGATGTGGGTTCTAAGGAAGTCCCAGAAAGCCCGCACAATAGGACTTTCCGAAACAGTTACGTTCTCTCGAAATAGCGCTAATCTGCGCTGTTTTTGTATACTCATACTGTTTAATTGTCCTGTTGTATGGAGAGGGTCAGATTTGAAACCGGAGTTTCTGAAGGCGCTGGTGGGATGAGTTCTCTGACGAGCGGGGTAAATGTGATTCGAGGAAATTCGCCCCGAAGAGATACTCCCTCGACAACCGCATCCACCACCTGCTTTTTCTTCACCTCATCGTCTCCTCGAAGCAGCTTCTTCAAGTGGCTCGTCAGCTCCAATAGGTTTTCTTCCTCGGAAGCCATCCCTGTTTCTTCCTTGGCCATCGCCAGGAGCCATTCGGTCGCTCGTCGTGCTTCTTTCACTCGCGCCAGCTCGGCCTCCAGTTCCTCGTCTGTCGTCCATATCCGGAGTGACCGGAGCAACACCTCTTTTTTTTCTTCCTCAAGCCTTCTCAACTCACTTCTCAAATACCGAATCCGTTCTTCTTGCTTCCGACTCACAACCACCCGAGCTTCGCGCCGCCTTCGCCTCAGGAGTGGCCCCAATCGTTCATCGAGCCTGGCTGCACCGATTACTTCTAGTACCTTCGCGTCAACCTCCTCCACGCGCACCGCGTATCCGCAACCTGTCTGATAGCACCGGTAGTACCTATAGACTTTGCCTGACGGTTTGGTGTGCTGTTCGCCGACAAGGAGTGACGTACACCGTGGACAGGTAATCTTTCGACTCAAGAGAAAGACGAGCTGGCCGCTGACCCGTTTGCCCTTCCTCTGCTTCTGCCGGAACAGCTCCTGTGCTCGGTCAAAGAGTTCCTGGTTGATGAGTGGCTGGTGGGTCCCGTGGTAGCTTACTCCGCCCCGCACCATGAGCCCCGCGTAGAAGGGATTCTTGAGGAGGCAACACATCATGCCGACCCGCAGTTTCTTGCCGGTTCGGCTGACCAGTCCCTGGGAGTAGGTGTGCTCGATGACTTCTGTGAAACGGCCCCCATAGTGCAAGAGGTATTTTCTGGTTTTATTCTGGGTTTCTGCGGAGCAGTAGCGTGCATGCGGGCAGAGCAGTAGCGCTCGTGCGCGCTGTCCACAGGCGCGTCGCAACCGGGCGGACCGATAGCGCCCTCACTAGCGCTCGCGGTCCGTCCGGTTGCCTCCGTCCGAGCCACCACGCGCATCGCCTGTGGGCAGGGCGCCACGCCTGCGTTCGATTATGCTGCTGCTCTGCTCTTCATTCTTCTCTGCGCAAACGACTCCTACTCATCTCTCCGTAGACTCTTGACGACTCCCACTCACCGCGCGCTCTCTGTGTTTGCTTCCGTCTGTTCGAGGTCCGCTCGGCCTTCTGTCCGCGCTCTTTGTTGGCGAGCCGTGCCCGCCGGCGCAAGGGGAGATTCGGAGGGAACCTGGCGCCATCTTCCCTACGACCCTCTGGGGGTCAAAGTGATCGCCGCGCTCGGGTTCCTTTTTGCATTTCTCGTACAAACCGTCGCTCACTTTTGGGCTTACGGGTCCGGGGTCTGTCCTCCGGATGGATGTTCCTTACGCTGCTTGTTCTTCTCGGGGTTCACTCTGTGTGGGATTCATTGCTTTGCGTCGGCTCTTTTTCGGTGCAGCTTTTCTCGTTGCTGGAGCACTCTGCTCGCGACTCAGCTCCGCACTCCTTTGTGACCTGGCTTCGTACTCCGTTGCATCCCTGAGCATGGCCCACATGATTCCGGATAACCGTCGCGCCAGCGCCACCGCCGCAACTCTCTTTCCTCGACGCTGCGCGATTCCCTCTGCCCATGTACACAGTGCGGTAGTCTTCGGATTTTTCAGCCGCATGATCCGTTGCGCCGCTTGCACCAGCATCACTCTCACACGTGCTACACCCGCGAGGAATGGCGGCCTGGTACTCCGGTGCCCAAACGCTGTGGGATCTTCTGCTGGCGCTCGGAGCGGCTATTGTGATGAAAGAGCCGTCCCTGGATCACTTGAGATTGCGGGCGACAGTTGGGTCAACTCGACTGAGTGCGGGCGATCCGGAATCCGATGTAGTTGGTCCGCCAGTCCGCTGGCACCGCTAGACGGTGGCTTACTCTCAGCATATCGACCGGACTCGACCACGCACCACCTCGTACGACGAACTCTTGGGACAAGTCATACCTGACAGAATCGGCACCTGCATCACCGAAGTATGAGGCCTGATAGGGACTCAAAACCCACTCAAAAACATTGCCAGACATGTCGTAAAGCTGCCAGGCATTGTGATCTTTGAGCCCGACAGGCTGGGTTGTGGCGCCAGCATTTTCAGCGTACCAGGCAACTGGCGAGGGTTGTTGAGAACCAGCATAGCTTTGCTTCTGGTTTGCACGTGCCGCGTACTCCCACTCCTCTTCTGTCGGAAGTCGATACCCGGCACGATTGAGAGGAATGTCCACACGAACCTCAAGCGTCTTATCATCGAGACGATAGCATGGCTCAAGACCCTCACGCTCGGACAGGGCATTACAGTAGCGAACCGCATCCAGGAGGTTTACGCATTCAACAGGTCGTTGGGGTTCTCCACTGAAGCTAGCGGGGTTGTTCCCCACTACTCGTTCATATTGGCTCTGCGTCACGGGAGTCTTCGCCAATAGGAATGGTCGTTCGATGAACGCCGGTCGTTGGACCTCGTCTAACCAGCGCTCAGGCTCCGTGATCGGATGACTGCCCATGGTAAAGTGACCGGAGGGGATACTCGTCAACTCCGGCCGAATCGCAGATTCGATTTTGGGGACTTGCTCGGTCGACTGGACTGCGGCTTGGCGTGGCTGCGGACTGTAGACCATCGACTTGAACGCCCGCATGGCTTCGCTGGCATTCTGGTAACGGCTCTCTACCTCGCGACAGACACAACGCGCAAACCAGCGATCGAAGCCATCCGCAAGCAAAGTGGGACTGCCGAATTGACGCGCTCGTTCAGAGGCAGCAGCTAGGGAATCTCGCCGGATCTGCTCCATCATGGGAAAAAATGAAGGCTTCGGGTGATTGCCTTCTGGGAAGTAATGAAAGCCAGTGAGGATCCGAAAGGCGAGTAGACCCAATGCCCAAATGTCCGTAGCAGGGCTGGTTACTCGGTTGCCGTCAAACTGCTCCGGTGCCATCCACAGCGGGGTTCCTATTCCCCCGCGTGAACTCGAGCTTAGAGCTGGACGAGATTCCGACAGCACCTTGGCCAAGCCGAAGTCCAGGAGCTTCACCTTGTATGGCACGACCTGAGAAGAGTCACCGCTCTGTTCGACGAAATGTAAAAAGACATTCTCTGGCTTCAGGTCACGATGGACAACGCTCGGGCGACAGGCATGGGCCGCACTTAGTGCCTTACAGACATCGGATAAGATACGATAGGACTCCTCCGAAGCCAGAGTTCGGCGACGGGCAAGATAGACAGCCAGGCTTTCTCCGTTGAGCATTTCCATGGCGATCCATGGCTTGTCATCATCGGTCACATCCGCGTCTATGATCTGCACGACATGCTGGCTGGACTGAAGAGTGCCCAGGATCTCTACCTCTTGCTTGAATCGCTGTTGGCTCTGTTCATCCGCGAGTGAAATCTTGAGCTCTTTGACCACACGCCAGACATTGGTGGTCCGCTGCCAAGCTCTGTAGATCTTGCTCATCGGTCCCTCATGGATAACTTCATACAACTCGAACTCATCCTTCAGGACTCGTCGACCGGTATCCTCGATCAGCAGGTGTTCCTTTTGAGCCACCAGTTCAGGAATGGTATCGCGGAGTCGTTCCAGCACATCTGTGGTCCGTCGCGACTCAAACAACTTACTAACCCGCTGCTTGCGATCCATCGCAGCCGAAAGCTGTCGATTCACCTCGGGATAGTGGTCGACCACAAAGGCATCGAAGTCCGATGAAGTTGGAAGGACCGCATCCAGCAGCTTGCGCAGAGAACTTGCGGTCGGGTTCTTTACAGAAGTCATCACAGCTCTCTGTATGCTCACAGCTCGTCAAGCTAATCCAGCCGATGCACCCGGATGCTCTTCGTACCAAGCACCACGATCTCGGGACGTAATTTGTTCATGTCCGCCCCGTCCAGGTTCCGTACCTTGACATCGATGGCATCTGAAAGCGTAGAAAGAGCTTTCAGAGTGGGCTCTAGCTCCACTTTAGTCTCTGGATTGCTGAGATATCCGGCCAGCCGAAAGCTACCGTTTCCCACGTTGAACAGAATGTGGAGCTTGGCATCGGTGGCAGACTTTGACAACAGCACGATCTCTGCCAGACCATCGAAATCCAGATCACCGGCAGACATAGCGACCAGTTGGCGATCCCCAAGCGCCAGTTTGATCGCGGTTCCCAGCGCAGCAGAATACGATGCGTCTGCCTGGATATTGGGATCGACCTTCCCTTCCTCTGCCAAAAAGACCATCACCGAGCGAGCATCAGGAGTCGTCGCCGTCTTGCCAACGGCCACAACATCCGAAACCTTCCGTGACACGAGAGATCGCAGCGGAACCGCCACCAGCGCAACCGACCCAGCGGGACCAGATGCTGTCCAAAGCACGTCGGGACCAGCGGCTGGGTTTAAGTTACCACTGATCGCTAAAATTTTCGTTGTATCGGGCTTATCCGGCAGAGCGACTATCAAGCGTTCCACTAGGAAATCGCTAGTCAAGCCAACGATACCGTCCTTGCTACTGCCAGGGATTTTCCAACCTGGAGGGAGTGGCACCCCCATAGTGTAATCTGGTGTCGAGCAATCGTTTGTACTACCCGGAGTACAACTAAATACCACTGGATCGTTCATACTAATTGGCATATTTTGCGCAATTAGGAAGTTCCTGGCTATCCCAGACACCAATCGCAGCGACCCATTCTTAGGAACAAACGGATTCGTCGATGGAAAAGTAAACGCAGAAGCAGTTCCAAAGTTCGGATACGTATATTGATAAATCTGTCTAAGACCATTCTTATCGTCAACAATCAGAAATCGCTGCTGTTTATCAATATCAAACGAGACGGCTGGGTTCATTATTCCAACAGAATAGTTCTGTGGGCTACTACTACTCAGAATCTGATTCACGACCGAGATCTCTTTCCATGCGTACACTCGTAGACCGGAGAGGACTTCGGACAGAACCGAAACACAGAGTCGCGCTGGTCCTTGTGGGAGCACAGCGACCGTATCTTTGGGAATCGTGTAGGTCTGGCCCTGTCCGTTTGCCGAGAGGATCGGAGCGGGTAGAGCCAGCGGTTGCTTGCTGTCAGGACAGCCGTCTCGACAGATGCTGCCTGATGGACAGAAATAGGCGGAGACGTCGCTGAACTTTGACTGATCGCTCGTAGAAAGGGTGAGCTCGAACGCAAGATTGGGAGCCAGACGCTGAATCAGCGCCGGATACTCTGCCACCAGTGGCGCTACTTTCACATCCAGCGTCAACTGGGGACACTGCCCAGGATTTGCCTGACAGGGATGCTGACAGCCACCCGACAGACCGAGCAACGCCAGAAACAACGGGAGCATACTGATTCGCAACATGGTTCACCTTGTCGAGGGTCGAGGAGCGCGACGACTGAAACCAAGCAATACCGCACCAGTGACAACAAGTCCACCACCGACCAGTCCAGAGGTCAGCTCGATGAGACGACCCTGTGGTATCTGACACCGCGAATCTCCGTACGTAACGTCAGGGATTGGGCACGTCGTCGTGCTGAGTCCCAGCACCGTTCCCATCACCGCCAACCCAGAGACTCCAATGCCCAGCAGCGTCCAGCCAGCCTTCCACATCGATTGACTCTGCCGCCGCGTCCCCTCCGAATGCAGGAGTGGCCGCACTGCGCCACCACCAGTTGGATTGACATCCTGATGGATGGTCGAGCTGGGACAAGGCACCACCAAGCTATCCGATGGCGATACCACAGGGGCAGCTGCTGATGATTTGGTGGAGGCAGGTGCTGGCTCCGACTCGCAGTCTGTAGGGGGTAGCAGAGGGGCGCAGATGCTGGTTGACCTTGGCATCGCAATGCGCTGGATTCCGCTTCGACAGAGATCGCCCGTGCAGCGATCGAGCAGACCACTGACCGTCATCGTGACACGATGCGCAAGCTCATCTTCCGAACAACCAAAGCATTTCAGGGATTCCGTGACCGGCTCGACCGTACTCTGCTCCAAAAACTGGATCTCCACATCCCCCTCTGTCTTGAGTGAGATCTCCAGCAGATGCTTCCCGGCATGTCGTGACCTCAGGTCTAGGAGTGATCCGGATGACTTCCTTTCCTCGACCGCCACGTCCCGCCCGGTGAGACGAATGTGTCTTCGCAGCATCTCCATCATTTCTCGCAGCACCGAGCGCTGTTCCCTGCTTACCGGAGTCAGTAGCAGAACCAATCGCTCTGGACTCCGAGCCAGTGATGGTTCCATTTTGCCTTCAGAAAGAGCAGAGAGACCCACCTGACAGCTCAGCTCCTGATGTTCCATCGTGGTCTGCTCCATCAGCTCGGCGGCATGGCGGGCCACGAAGTCGGACAAGTTACAGCCCTGGCAGACCTGATCACGAATGGTAGCTTGCCGGGTCACGAGGTCAACCTTCCACAGTCGCAAGCGGTGCCAGACATCCTCTCCCTGCGACGACTCGCTGAAGACGATTCCTTCTCTCCGAATCTTGCTCTGTACGAGGTAGCCACCCATCAGCGACCCGCTCGCTTTGGGGCAAGCTCGCTGGAATCGCTCCGCGCACTCCTTGTCCGAACAGATCCCGATGTCTGTTGCCGGATTCTGTTTGACCAACGCTACCGTCTCACCCATTCGCGTAAGCTTGGCCTCGACCGCATGGGTAAGCGATTCGTCCACTCTGCAACCACTGGTGACAATTCCCCAGAGATAAGTTGGACCCTTTCCTTGAGCATGAGCCAGACCAGGTACACCAAGCAGACACAGGATCATCAACAACCGCGCAAGCAGCGGATTCATAGCAAGGCGAGTGACCTGCCGCATCCCTACACCTCCTTCTACTTTTGATTCCGCTGTTGAATGGACCCCATGATGTCATCAATCGCATTCACCAGTTCACTGCGGCGATCTAGCACTGCACCGATCATCGCATACCGGATGTTTCGATTTTCATCCAAGATGATGGTAGTGGGGAGGGACAGACTCCCACCGCGCTGAAAGTACCTCAGAATTCTAGCAAAATTCTCGTTTTCATCGAGATATAGCGGAATTTTTTGAGGCAATATCTTCACGTTCTTCGCAACAAATTCCTTCATCAACTGTGGATCGGTCGTTTCAGACAGAAAGATGAACTGCACGTCTTTCTGATAGTCTGCTTCGATCCGTTGGGCCATATCACGCAGCACCGGAAATTCCGTCAGACACGGTGTGCAATAGGTTGCCCATACGTTGACGACCAGTACCTTCGCTTTGGTTCGGCTTCCCTCCACGGGATTTGCAACACGCCAGCCCGACCCTTCCCAGATCCGAAGTTTGTCTTCGATGATGGCACTTGGAATGGCTTGGTTTAGAAAACGGGCCTCATCGCGACGCAGCGACGGGCTAGGCTCTTCCGCCAGCGAAACGCCAGCGAGAAGCAACGACAAGGATATCAGCAGATGTTTCATCATTGGCAGTCCACCATGAACACGATGAGGTCGATCCAAGGACGGTTCAACTTCTTCTCTTCTTCACTGAGTTGATCGTCTTTAAGCTCTCTAACATAATCAATAAGTCCATCGGCTTTTCTATCACATGAAGGAGCCTGCGGTTTGATCGCAGTAATCATTTTCGAAGTGACTTTGTAGGGTTCATAGAGAAAGCTATTTCTGAATCGCCGGAGTTGATTCAGTACTTCATCCTGACTGACATCACCACGGAGCGCAAGTGCAGGCGGGTTTACTTTTGGCCTCTTTGAGTTCTTAGATGTTCGTGGCCCTGCTGTTGTTGTCAATGTTTCGTGGCTTGAAATGCCAACGATTAACAGTTTTGTTGATGGTAAAGTTCTCCCAGAAAATAGTGATACCAATCCAGCTTTCTGGGATTCTGTTACTGATAGTGTTTCGCCGAGTATGTATGGAATCCTAAGTACGCGATGTGGAAAATCATCCCGCATCACTTTAACTGCTGGACCAATCTCAGTCGCGTTACAAACAGAGCCAGTATCTTTGCATTTGGCAAGAAACTCCTGGACGGTGTGATTATTACACGTCAACTTGGAAGCGGTGTCTTCAATAGTAGAATCTTGATTATCGTCTCTTGCTTTTTGTCTTTCTATATATTCCCTAAACTCAATTTTCGTTATATACATATCGCAGCCAATTGATTGTGCAATCACATGCAGCACAATTAGAGTGACAGCAAACCTCTGATGCTTGATTAGTGACATGACAGAACTATTTCCTTCGGCGAGACTGCTTTTTCGTATCCCCTAATTTTCCAATACGATCTCAAATCCGTCAGAAATCTCTGCGTGAGTTCGTTATTTGGCTCTGGAACATACCAAAGAAATTTAGTCATGGTAATTTTCGATTTTCCACAAACCAACAGTCCATGTATGTTTGCTTGCTGAGCGATAAGTTTTTTTTGCTCAATCGTCAAACCATCCCCATGGATGCACTGCTCCGTGATTCGACAAATCCGAGGCTTAGGAATCAAGACAGGGTGGGGAAGTGGCTTCGGTCTTGGTGGACCAGGCACGGGTGGCACAGGGATTGGGAAATCTCGCAAATCTCCCGACATGTCCTGTGGTACATGGATCGGGACTGGCTTCGGCATGAAGTCAGCGGCGATGGCAAAATCTTGGGGCAGTTGCGCCCGTTTCGGGCCCGGATCTCGGTTGATGTTCCAAGCCGTAAGTCCAATTCCCAGACAGAGAGAGGTCACGCTGACCCAGGTCAGCAAAGGAATCGGCTTGGCTTTCTGGAGCACACGCAAACGTACCGAGACCTCTGCCATGGTCGGGCGTACGCTCGCCACCATCGCGAGCATCTCACCAATCAACCGCATCAGGTCTGGGTCGGCTACTTTTTGGAGAGGATGCGCGGCTGGCAGTGGGCCTCCAAGCATCTCGTATAGAATCACTCCAAGTGAGAAAACATCCGCTTTATCGGTCGCTCTTGCGGCATCAGATTGCTCTGGGGCCATATAGTCTGGCGTTCCCATGAACGAGCCCACGCCAGTTAATCGACGACGCTCGGCATACTGTTCCACCATCACTCTTGCGATCCCGAAATCCAGAATCCGAACCCGCTCACCACTCAAGGATGAAGGATCCTTTTCGAGCATGATGTTATCTGGCTTGAGGTCTCTGTGGAGCACTCCTTTTTCGTGGATCTTGCTCATGACATCGGCCATGGCGATACCGAAGGCAATGACATCGACCATGGAACGCGTCGTATTCTGACTGCGGAGCCGCTCGGTCAGCGTCTCTCCTTCGACCATCTCCATCAGCACATATGGAACTTCTGGATCTAGCTCACCATATTGGATGATGTTCACGACGGATGGATTGCCGCGTCTGGCCTGAATCGTGGACTCCGCTTCCTGACGGGCTCTCGCAATCGCAATCGGTAGGTCAGGGAAAGGACATTTTAGAACCGCATGTCGCGAAAGTTGTGAATCCCTTACTACGAACAGCGCATTCATTCCGCCTTGTGCAAGCGGTCGCTCAATCTGGTACCTTCCATCCAGAAGCTCTCCTTGAAGTAGATCATCAAGCCGAGCCAGCCAGGTAAGAGTGCGAACCGCTTCATCAGGAGTGGGACGATCCACTGGCCGACGGGCACGGAGTCTATTGATCAACCGGAGTAGCCGTTCATGGAGGTGTGGATGAATGCCAAGCTCTGAGGGTAACTCCACCGTCCGCATTGGAGGAGGCTGTCCCGTGAGTAGAAAGCACAGTAGCGATCCAAGTGGAAACACATCCGCACGATCGCCCACCATGCTGGTCGGTTCATAGAGTTCCGGAGCAAGATATGGTTCAAGTTGGGCAGGTGGGCGAACCCGTGAGTCCTCCACCAGAGTCCGAGCCTTCGTCCCAGTGGTCTTGCGCAGCGTCTGTGTGTACTCCGTTTGCAACAGCCAGCATTGCGGTAGCTTCGCACTTTCGAAGACCTTCGGTAACTGCTCCTGCTTCTGAATCACGATATTATCAGGGCAGAGTCCAAGATAGAGTATCCCTTCTCGCTGAAGACTCCTGACCGTGCGTGCAATATTCTCGACGATCCCCAAGGCTGAGCGACCCATCGGGCCATGCTTCTCCACACACTCTGCTAGTGTCTGGGTTCCCTGCTTAGCAGAAAAGATGTATGGGCTCTGATCTGTCTGCTCTCCGGTCTCTAGCGTTGGTACTGTGCCGGGCTGAGAACTCTGTTGCAGCACTTGGGCCACCGCCTCTATCTGGGCCCGCTGCGCTGCGCTCGTACTCTTTGCGAGCATGCGTAGCCAGCCTTCACGATTCGTCGAGCATTGCAGCGCCGCGTGCAACGAACATTCGCTGGTTGCCCAGCAGGTATGATTCACTTGGAAGTCATCCAGCTTCGCGAGTATTTCAAGAATGCGCTGTTGTACTTGCTGAAGCGGAGGCCTCTCAATGGGCTGCGGTCGCAGCATCCCCAGGATGAGGCTGAGCACGTCGTCATGCACACCTGCCTTGACGGTGGTGGTCAAACGGGCCCGGAGTCGCCCCAGGATGAGGAAGTGGAGCAGTGCAGCCAGTGAATACACCTCGGCCTGCTCATTCACATGGGTCGGATCCTTACGCAGTTCGGGTGCGCGATAGACCAAGTCGTCGTCGATCAAACCAATGGACTGCTGACCCGTAGCAAGGGCGAACCCAGACTCAATCTGGGTGAGTCCAATGTTCAGGAGCGCAACCTCAGCTTTGCTGGCCTTAGGGCTTGTGTCCTTGGCGTGGGCAATAAAGATGCTACTTGGGATGAGTGCGCAGCAATATAAACCTCGCTGGTTGGCGATGCGAAGGGTCTCTGCAATCTGCGCTGCCACCTGGAGTGCTTTTTCCTGAGACCAACTACCAGAGTCCTTCATCTGCAGGACGTCCCCCCCCTGTGGCAGGGCAATCACAATGACCGCATCGCCGCGATTGTCTCTACCGTGAAAGAGAATCTCTGGCACCTTGGCGTATGGAACAGAGGGAGGCGCACGACGAAGGTCTGCACTGAACGTTGCGAGGTCGGCGGCAACTTGAAGGAATCGCTCCACAACGCTCGGAAATCGAGCCGCATCGTCAATGAGACGGACGGCCAGGGCCGGATTCCCATGATACTGTCCTAGGATACGATCTACGATGCCTTCGTGCCCAAGTGAATGCTGGTCCACAAAGTCTGGAAGATCTAGGTTCAGTGTGTTGGCCATGCGGCGTCAGTTCCTGGGCAGCAGACGGTGAAGTTGATCCAAACAGGCACAAACATTGCTGATCATCGTGCTGGCTTGCCGGAGTTCGCGGATCAGTTCCTGGCGCTGCTGCGGCTTGGACAACTCCTCGATGGAGCGGCTCCATTTCTCTTCACAATTTGCAACAGAGTAGTTGGCATCGATAATCGCCCGATCGAGTGCCTTTATTGCCTGCCGATGTTGTGTGGTGATAGAGAGGGTCGATTCATTGATCTGTGGCTTACTCTTGACGGCTTCAGCCTCCGCTTCGTAACGACGAAGTTTGGCTTGGCATTCAACAAGAGCCCTCCGAGCACGAGCAGCCTGTATGTGAAGTGCATCTCGTTCTTGCTGCCCTTCGCGTAGCTTGTCACAGAGATCGCGAAGTTCACGGATCTCCTTTTCGACTTGAGCCCTGCTAGCACGCGCTTCCTGGAGACTCCGTTCCTTCGCTTCGGCGACTCGCGCTAGACCCTCGTTGTCCTCTGTTAGTCTCTTGTTGGCCTGAGTGAGGTTCTCCTGCAAAGCCTTGGCTTTGGCACTCTGACCTGTCGCATCTTGAACCTGCTGCTTCAAGTTTAGAACAACGGCACCTGCTTCGTGAAGTTTGCCGCTCACCTCATTAAAGCCAGACTCCGCACTGGATCGCGAGCGCTCAAGCTGGACGATATGACGCTTAGCTCGCTCAAGCTCCTCACCAAGCTGGCGGTTGGAGTCGAGCATCTTGGCTCGCTCGGTGGCATGATGGCGTTCGAGTTCTTCGGTACTTGCCCTAAGCTCATCGCAGCGCCGCTGCAAGTTGCTTAGTTCTCGACGACATTGTTCGGCACTCTCACTCTGTTTCCGGATCTGCTCATCAGCCTCTTGAAGCTTCGTCGTGAGCTGCTTCTTGACAGTCTCACTTAGGGTGGCTCGTTGGGCGGTTGCAGCCAGCGTCTTATTGAGCTCGTCTAATTGTCCACGGAGGGACACGCTGTCTGTGGTCTGGCCCTGAGTCGTAACGATGCCGTTCTCGAATCGAAACATCTGCGACCCGCAGCGAATCTCATCCCAAGAGCCCAACTCGGCGCGTCGATTCACCGGCTCCCCGTTGAGGAGCGTCTGTCCTCCCGCTCCGGTGTTCTCTACGACCCAAAGCTGATCCATTTGTCGGATTCGGCACTGAGCCACTGGCGGCGGACCGTTGACTTCACCAAGGTCCAGCTTGAGTGGATGTCCGGGCCTACCGTAGACCTTGATTCCGCTGGCAGCCAGTTCCACTCGGTCTATCTCACCGTGCTCGTTGACGAATAATAGACGGACACTCACGCGTCTATCATCGCACGCTAAGTATTTGAAGATCCACCAGTATTGCGGAGGGTTGATGCATTTTTGACCGGGCCGACGGAATCCATGACGTCGACCTGCCAATCGCACCACCTTGGTTGAGCCACCATGTCCTTTCGGGCTCAGTGAATACTCCGACTGGATGACGAGCACAGGGTCTCGATGACGAGGCTCACCAATAATGTCATGGGCTGTTGGGTTCGCCAGCTTGCTAGACATATCTGCTTCCAAACTCAACCGTGAGGACTGGGCGAGGTAGTTGCAATCTGGATGCCACGTTGACGAACTCCGCAGCGTGACTTCACAACGCCCTTCTATGTTCGCGTCCGGTCTAGGATGCCCGGATTCATGCTCCGCGCTGCCCATGGGCGGCTCATGGGCAGACCAGCCAGGAAAGGGAGAGGATTTCAGGCTCACGACGCTGGTCGCGAACCCCAGCAGAGACAGAGCAGCCGATTCCCAAAGGCTGCTCTGCGGAGGAAGGGCGCACCGGCAACCGCGAAGCACGGCGAATGCCAGACTACAATCGCGACGCTGAGCGTCAGGAATGTGAAATACTCGCGGACTCCGGTCGTCCGGCATACCGGATGCTGTCCGAATCTCGGACCCCCACGCCGCAGTCAACCGCTCGTGCGGAAGCGAGGCCGAATGAACTCTGCCCGATGAAGGCCCGATCACGCGCAGAGGCACTATGTGCGATGGCAACGCACCTGAACAGGGTGTATTTTCGATCGGTACGTAATTAACTAATACAACGCCTGCCATCTGGAGGTAGACAAGGATGGCAGATAGAACCACAAGGGGCGTCGTATACATTCGCACAGGGTTGTCCACTCGCTCGC
>Ga0209174_10000531_pt1 | contig 28533 bp, 40 predicted proteins | sample JI91814BDNA_FD_187505 | JGI IMG/M metagenome (GOLD analysis project Ga0209174, IMG submission 187505) | Wastewater effluent complex algal communities from Wisconsin, to seasonally profile nutrient transformation and Carbon sequestration -... | ecosystem: Engineered > WWTP > Effluent > Algae...
CGAATATCCATCTCAACATCCAAAAAGGACAACTCATAAACGTCCCTGAATCAATCCTCACGAAGCCAGGATATGCGGTAAACGAAAGGCTCTTCTGGATTCCGGGAGCAGGGGGATTCCAACTCTCCGATGAGAACCCAATAATCAGAGACTTTTATGATGAAGATGAAGTCCCAATGGCAACAGCCGAAGAGTTCAAAGAAAAGTTCGAGTACTACCTGGCCCATCCAGAAGAAAGAGAAAAGATTGCGAAGAAGGCGCACGAAAGGACACTACGAGAACATACCTACGAGCACCGAATAAGAAACATCTTACTTCCACTGCTATGAAGAAACTTGTACTTGGACCTGGCCCTGGGTTTCAAGACCGAAAGAGGCAAGACCTTGAAAAAGGAATAGAAACCATCGGAATTGACATCATTCCAGAGTTTGAGCCGGATTTCTGCATGGATATCGAGCAGAACAAAATACTTTCTGTAGTCGGACAAGGAGAGTTTGATGAAGTAGAAGCCCATCATATTTTTGAGCACATCCAGTCGAATAAAGACTTCAAGCGAATCATGTGGGAGATATTTGAAGCATTGAAACCCGGTGGATATATCGACATCTGCGTTCCATATTGGAAAGACGACTCGGCGGTAGAATGCTTTGAGCACATCCGGTTCTTCAACGAAAACTCGTTTATGAATTTCTACGATAACAGGTATGGAAAGGAGATGGGTCTTCCAATGTTTGAAAAAATTGTCAACGAGGTTAGACAGCACGGGAATGGAAGCAAAGAGGTACACGTTTGTATGCGAAAGGTATGAAATGTAGAAAATGTGGTAAGGACGGGGCAGAAATTAAGAGGTTTGGATACTGGCCGCCATACGAAGAACATTACTACCACGAAGAATGTAAGAGCGGACACGAGGAAGAAGTTGTAACCCTACAGACTCTAGACGCTGATTGTAACGACTGTTTTTTCTTCAAAAGAGGTGAGATGTTATCGAAGGGAATATTCGACGGCTGGTGTAAGAAGTACGATAAAGAAACCAAAGCATATCCGAACTTTTGCTCAAATCATAAATGTTTCAAACACAGGAAATCATGAAGTACTATTACTGGATTAAATTGAAGGTTCTAACAATTCTCGGAGCGCATTATCATATCTACGGAGACAATCCAGAGAAAGAAAAACCTGAGCTTCTGACGAAACCGTGCTTTAGACACTTGATATCAAGAAAGCACGACAAGAGTTCAGCAGAAAGCCGTTTTAACGAAAACTTAGAAATATGACACTCTCAGCTCTCATCTGCGCCAAGAATGAATCTGACTTCATCGGTATCTGTATTGAGCACCTCGTTACTTTTGTGGATGAAATAATTATTGTCGACAACGGAAGCTCGGATAACACGAAAGAAATCGCCTCACGGTACGATAAAGTAAAGATCTTTGATTATCCAGAGACGATCGACATGAGTGCTGTTCGGAACTTCTCTCTCTCAAAAGCGACAGGTGATTGGTTTATTCAGGTAGACCCGGATGAAATCTACCCCGCTTCAGAAATGCGAAAGATCAGAGAGTTCATTGAAACCGCCGACGAGAAGGGCTATATATCAGCTCGTGTTCACTACAAGAACCTCTCCTGGCGTTCAGGCTACGCCCAGACAGACTTTGGACACTACCCAGACCGTTTGTATCGAAGGGATGTCGTAGAAGGATACCGAGGAGTTTTACCGGTAGATATGACCTATGTTAAGAAAGAGTATCTCCTCGCACCAAATAAGACTAAAGGCGATATCGGTCCGTTGGAGTACGACAATGAAGACGACAGAAGTTTCATCCATCCGAAGCAGCCTATTCTGGATGTTACGTACTACCACCTCGCTAGGACGCGAGGATATGCTTTCGAGTATGAGAAGCAAATGAGGTATCAACACAACATCCACCCGGACTGGAATGATGAACAATGTCGAGAAAGCGTACTCATCAACCATTGGGTTTCGGGTAGGTACGACGTCGAGCCTGTTGTAGTTCCAAAAGGAATCCCGACCAAGACAATCAGAGACCCGAAAGTGAGCGTCATAATCACAAACTTTGAATATGAAAAATACGTCGGAGAAGCGATTGAAAGTGTCCTCAATCAATCCTATCGACCGCATGAAATCATCGTTGTTGATGACTGCTCATATGACAACAGCCGAGGAGTTATTGACCGCTATCCAGTCAAGAAAATATACAGGAAAGAGAACGGAGGCCCAGCGGCTGCCAGAAATGAGGGAATTGCGAGCAGTACGGGCGATTATTTCCTATTGCTGGACGCTGATGATCGGCTTAAACCAAACGCAATTGAAGCGCTACTCAAAGAAGCTCAGAGAACTAACGCAGAAGTTGTATACCCTGACATGGAAGTGTTCGGAGGACGGGAAGATATAAGGCAGGGGGTGTGGGAAATGCCTGATTATACGCCGGAAGGAATGCTTCAGGCTCAGCTCGTTCCGAGTGTCTGTGCTTTAATCGATCGTCATGCTTTTGACTGCGCTGGAGGGTTCAACATTTCCTGCTACTTTGAAGACTGGTTCTGGTATCTCACGCTCTCACATACACTAAAGCTGAACTTCAAACACATACCTATTCCACTCCTAGAATATCGGACACATCCCAAATGTAGGTCGGACGTTGGGAACCCGCACAGAGAAGAAGCAATGATTTATTTTAAAAAGTATTTTCCAATAACAGTATGAAGCCAACAAAAGGATGGGTGCATATCGAAGTGGTAGCGAAGAGAGAGAACGGAATCGTCTTGCCGGATTCTCTCAAAGGAAGCAGTGAGTACGTTTACAATGTCGTCTGTGGAATGAGCAAGCTCGATGAGAAAGATGAGAACTGTGAGATTAAGAAAGGTGATAAAGTTCTTCTCGCTCAAGGAACACCAGCCTATACGGTGAGCCAAGAAGGAGACAAGAAAGACATCAAGTGTATTCCGATTCACGGCATCATCACAATTCTATGAGGTATCTAATGGGGTTAGGATTAGTAGTGTGTCTCGTATGGCTGGCAGCTCTATTTCCGTGGTTGATTCTTGTGGCTGCGGTAGTTTTCTTCTTATCAGTAATGGCAGATAACTAATATGCTGGCGTGGATTTCTACCAATACGAATACTTGTGGGGGGATGATGGTTCCGTTTGAATACATCGCTCGCATGAAGAAGCTCGGTATCGAGACTGATATGTTCGCCGAAGAAGGGAATCCAGACCTGGAAGCGTTCTATGGTGTCAAAGTCCGTCCGCTTTCAGAGTTAAAGACAACCGAGGATGACGTTATAATCTCCACCAGATGGGAGCAGTGTGAAAAACTAACACCGATGCTTGGAAAGAAGTTCCAATTCGTGCAGGGAGATGATTTGCAGCTCTTAGGCGATGACCAAACAAGAGAACAGTGCTCATACTGGAGGAATCATAAAGAATGGGAGCTAATCGGAGTATCACGATACTGTCTGATGCGATGGAACCGGGGAGAAGTGGTACCAAACGGACTGAATGAAAGATTCTTTACTCAGCTCCCAGTCACCAAGGACATAGATATCCTCATTGAAGGAAACAACGAGCCAAACAAGAACATTCCAGAGGCTATTGCGTTAGCCTTACAGGTAAAGATGAAGCGCCCAGAAACAAAGATAGTCTGGCTCGGTAGGGAAACAGATGATAAGTTAGGTGTAGAATGTATTACGAATCCGAAGCAAGAATACATCCCGGCCATTTATCAGCGTTCTAAAGTCTTAATTAAGCTCTCCAAAAGCGAGGGGTTTTGTCTCCCAATCCTCGAAGCGATGGCTTCTGGATGTCTCGTAGTCACAACGACAATGGGAGGGAATGACGATTGGTGCGATCACGAACGGAACTGTATCTTGGTACAAGATTGCTTTGCAGCAGACGAAATAGCTGAACATCTGGAGAACGGCAAGCATACCTGGATCGTAGAAAGAGGGAAAATGACCGCAAAAGACTTCAACTGGAACAAATCAATAAATAAAATGCTATATGTCACCGGAGGAAATCGCTAGAGAAAGCCTTAAAAAGAGGATTCTGGACGGTGTGTTAGAAGCATTCGTTAGGATGGATGGATTCGAGGATAATGCAGGGAAAATTATAATTACAATCCCTAAGCCGTTTATTGCAGAGCGTAGAGTGATAAAGATAAACGCCTTCCAAGAGTGGAATGCTTGACATCCATTTCAGGTAGTTTATAATAAAGGTAACTGAATAGCCCAAACTTTGTTAAAGGGGCGATAGAGCTGTAGAGCTTTGTCGTCTCTCTTCGTTTTTACAGGCGTTTTTCCTATAAGGAAGCGAAGGCGAGCCGGGTAGTACCCCTAGTAAAGCCGCCTATAACAACGAACTATAAATTATGGATTCATCCGTAAACATAAGCGCAGCGCACAAGAGCGGTAAACCGCTTTCTTTCAGCGTTAAAGAGGACAAGGGATTGAGGAATTATAAGGTCGAAACACGCCAGCCACTCACGACTGACCATGAGCTTCGGGTATCTAACCCAGGCGAATCAGAAGCTAAACAGACTTTCAAGAAATAATATGCAGCCATCCACACCAAAGCACACGATGACTTCTTCAATGGTAACCCCAAAAGCTACTAAAGTAGCCCTCCAAGGTATCGTCGCAGAAGGACAGACAGAGTTCCCGAAGAAGGATAATGGTTCACGCCCTAACACAAAGAGCATGACACCGAAGTTGACGCATAACAAAGACGATCACTCAGCATAATGGCAGGGCGACCTCTTAAGTTTGAAACACCAGAAATACTTGAAGAGAAAATCAACGAGTATTTCGCTAAGTGTGAAGCTAAAGGGACAAAGCCGTTTATCACAGAGTTAGCCTATTACCTTGACACGAGTAGAGAAACATTGCGTGAGTATAAAGAGCGACCAGAATTTGTTGACTCTATAAAAAGCGCATTGACGAGATGTGAAATGGCATTGGAGCAAAACCTGATTGAAGGAAAGGTAAACCCGACAGGAAGTATCTTCAATCTCAAGAACAATTACGGCTGGAGAGATAAGACAGAAACAGACATCACCACTCAAGGAGATAAGATAAGCACCGGAGTAATAATCCTCCCTCAAAAGAATGGAAGCCCACTGGAAACCTCAGGAGAAGCAGATACAAGCACTGTCTCGAACTGAGGATGAAGTGCTCTATGGTGGTGCAAGAGGAGGAGGAAAGACAGACGCAGGACAAGCCTGGTTGACATACGACATCGCTAACCCAAGATACCGAGCACTCGTTATCCGTAGGAACGCAGATGACCTCAGAGACTGGGTAGACAGAGCCAGAAGAATGTACCTTCCAACTAAGGCAGAGTTCGCAGGGAACCCAGCAGAGATAAAGTTTCCAAGTGGAGCGATTATCCGAACTGGACATCTAAAGGATGAGAACGCCTACTCGAAGTATCAAGGTCATGAATACCAGAAGATATTGATCGAGGAGTTAACCCATATACCGAGAGAATCGGACTATGAAAAACTCCTCGGTTCGTGTCGTTCAACCGTACCTGATATTTACCCTCAAATCTTCGCTACAACGAACCCGGATGGTCCTGGGTATATGTGGGTGAAGGAACGATGGCAGATACCAGACGAGCCGAAAGAGAATGTTCTTGTCGAATTAGAAGACGGACGCAAGAGAGTCTTTATCCCCGCGAGGATAGAAGATAATCCTGTTCTCATGACTGCCGACCCTGGTTATGTGAGATACCTCGAATCCATGAAGGACGAGGACTTACGGAAAGCCTGGAGAGAAGGTTCATGGGCCGGTATCCACGTTGAAGGAGCCTACTACCGAGAGCAAATTAATAAAGCTCGTGAGGAGGGTAGGATTACCAACGTTCCATACGTTCAAGGAATGCCAGTGAATACCTACTGGGACTTAGGAATCGGAGACTCAACAGCAATACTCTTTTTTCAGAACATTGGTCAAGAAAGACATTGGATAGACACTTATGAACAAGAAGGAGAAGGCTTCCCACACTACGCGCGAATCCTCCAAGAAAAAGGCTACGTTTACGGAACTCATTACGCCCCGCACGATATCGAGGTTAGAGAACTGGGCAGTGGTCGTTCCCGCCTCGAAGTGGCACAAGCTCTCGGAATCAATTTCCAAATTGTCCCGAGATTGTCGATCGAAGATGGGATAGATGCGGTGAGAGGACGGTTCAACACCCTATGGATAGACCAGGAAAAGAATAAGGAAGCGATACGGGCAATAGGGAACTACCACAAAGAATTTGATGAGAAGCGAGGCACATTTAAGAATCAACCGTTCCATGACTGGTCAAGTCATATCGCAGACGCACTAAGATACTGGGCAGTTTCGCCTGATAATAACTATGGAGGACAACTCAAAACAAGTTATCGCGAAGGTAGAGGAGATGGCGGTTAACGCATGGCAAGGACACCGGACATCATTCACTGAATGGCGTCAGAAGTGCCAAGACCTTGTTGACCGTTACGAGAACAAGCTCCGACCTGGCTCAATCACTGCCCAGTTAAAGGTTAACGCTCTTTTAGGAGCGGCTTTTTCGTTGGTAGAGAACGCCTTACCTCGGATTATCGGCAAGAAACCGAAGTGGCGTTACCTTGGGAGAGAATCAGAAGACGCTGAAGAAGCTGAAATCTATGACGAATTTTCCGAGTATCAGTTCGATGAGGCGAATGCAAAAGAAGAACTCGAAGAATTGGTGAAGTGGGGACTCATTACAGGTCTTTCCGGTGCTGAGATGGGATGGGAGAAGCAGCAGAAAGTCGTACAGAAGTCTGGCAAGAAGATAATGGGACTCGTCATCACGAATCCGATGGCTCTCAAGGCCTTGAAACAGATGGGACTCGACAAGAAGCTCCAAGACGGAAAGGTAGACAAGACAAAGAACACCTCCAACTGGACAATTACAGCAATTCCTTCCTATGACCTTATCTGGTCGCCTACTGCTCGAAGGATTGCAGACGCTAAGGTTCGTGGGTATAAGATGCGGAAGAACCTGATTGACCTGAAACGAGACGGCTACAAGACTGATTCACTCGAAGCACAGCTTCTTTCTAAGGATGAGGACGTTAACCGGGCCAACTCTCGTGAAGGCATTAGCCCATCGCAGAAAGTAACCAATCCACAAGAGCAGGAGATTGATGTAGCTAAGCTCTATGTCGACTACCAGGACGAGAAAGGAATGGTCAAGAGCTATATCGTCATGCTCGGCTGCATTACCGGGGGCTCCCCAGAATCTATCGGGACAATCGAGAATCCACTGGATGAGAAGGTTACTCCAATGGTGTTCTTTACCCCTATCAAGCGACCTGGGAAAGCCTATGGATTCGGACTCATTGAGCCTTCGATGGGAGTGATTGACGCTGAAGAGGACGCTATCAACCTGAATCTTAAAGGCGAGTTCATCGCTACTGTTCCTCCGATTGAATACAACCCAGCCAACATCATTGACCTAGAGGCTCTGAAATACGAGGAAATGGCCTTGACCCCTGTTCGTAACCTCGGACAGTCAATGGCTATCATGCCAACCCCACGACCGAATACAGGCTCCTACCAGTTCTTGACTGACTTCCTCCAGAAAGCCAAGCAAAACATCTCAGGGATTACAGACTATCAAACTGGAGCTGACCAGAAGGCAGGCTCTCAGACACTTGGTGAAATCCAGCTTAAGACTGAGGAATCGAATAGCCGAATGTCTCAGGTCCAGACAAGCTTCGAGAACCAAGTCATCTGGCCGCTCGGATACATTGCTCTTGTGATGAACAAGCAGTATCTCCGAGACGAGAAAGAGATGATGTTCCGAGTCGTAGGAAAGAAAGGACAGGTTGCTTCAAAGACAATTGACTTCGAGGACATTGATGCTATCAAGGACATCGCAGTTATCCCAGGTTCTACCGCTCTCGCTTCTCAGAATGCTGAAATCCAGAAGTGGACTGGCCTCCTACAGATTGCTAACAGTGAAGCAGATACTCCAAACCCAGTTCCGATCGACAAGAACCCAATCGTCGAACGACTCCTTGAGAACGGCTTTAGAATCACTGACTCCGAACTCTTCCTCCCAAGTCTCAGAGAGCGTGAAGAGACTGAAGTCGGTGGGAAAGCCGCTCAAATCGAGGACGCTAAAGGTGAGAACGAACAGCCTCAGAACGCTAGAGTCCTTCCTGAAGATGATGACCAGACTCACATCGCTATCCACAACGCTGAGATTGAACGCCGTAACCGTGAATTAGAGATGGCACAACAGCAGGGTATTGACGTGCCACCGGAAGTCATCGAAGAACTCCAGATGCTCACACAACACAGAGACGACCATGTTACGAAAGCAGGAGGAGTGAACCCAGGTGCGATGCCAGGTGAAACACCAGTAAATCCAATGCAATGATCTCAGGAATCTACAAGCGAACTACTCTCGACAAGCTCCTCAAGGAAAAAGAGAATCGTGAAGAGCTTAAGGGATGGGCAGAGGCAGAGATAGACTTTGAAGCCGTCTGCGCCCAGTACCAAACAGACTTCTCCAAGCTCTACGAGTACATGAAGTCAAGATACATCGTAGACGGAGAACAGGGATTGATGCAGAGACTAGTCAAAGCCACGAAAGAAGAAGAGCCTAAGATAGTTGGTCAGATCAAGCGGATGAGGCAACTCCATAAGAAGTTCATGAAGTATGCAGCGAACCTTCAAAACTAAGATGACCCGGAAGTCTATATTAGACTTTCTCGATGAGCGACGTGAGGAACAGTCGTATCGCGTGAAAGTCTCGTATCGTGGGGAAGAGTCTGACTATTCAGGCTTCGACCTCCAAAGATATCAGGCGAATAACCATAACCCCGACGCTCGTTCACGTCGTTAAATAAGGAATGTAAAGGCTATGGCAGAAGCAGAAGGCGTAACCCCGGTAGCAGAACCGTCGACCCCGCCAGTCGTTGAAACGCAAGCTCCTAACGTCAGTGAAGACGTAAAAACGCAAGGAGAGGCAGACTACAAGGCTCTCTATGAGAAAGCCAAAGAGGAAGCCGAAAACAAGTCTCGTGCTTTGAAGGAGACACGGGAGAAAGAGAAAGCAGAACGGGAAGCTCGATTAGCTCTCGAAGCCCAGATGCAGTCTCAACCCGTGCAGCAGAATGACGATGACGCCGTGCAGATGTTCTATGAGAATAAGGCCAAGACAGACCTTCTCACCCTCGCGGTGACTGACCCGTTTGTTAAGGACAACTTTAATCTCGTTCTTGAAGCGATGTCTCAAAACCCAATGGCGGGTGCTGAGGTAGCCGCGATGAGAGTTAAATCAAACATTATGGATGGCATTATCAAATCCGCTGACCTCGCAAAGCCGGAACCTGTGCAGAATACACCAACCCCAGGTGCAGTACCGGAGAACCAGAACTACGAAACATTTGAAGGTGACGAACAAAGCGTCATCGAGAAGATGGAAGCGAAGTTGAAAGGTATTCGGTAATGAAATGGGGTCTAATCTAAACTAGCCCCTAAAATTATGGCCTCAGTTGCTAACACCACTGGCCGACAGCAGGGTGCAGTGTTCATCCCACGTGTAGTCTCCGACTACATCATCAAGTTTCGTCAAGCTAACCTGCAGTTCGCGAAGTTCGTGACTGTCCGTAGCGAAGACGTCTCTTTCATGGGACAGACCATTGACTTCCCAACGTCGACCGAACTTACCGCTTCGGCTTATTCCGACGGTAACGACCTCATGGACCTCCTCTCCGCTCCGATTGAGACGAAGAAGAGCCTGACGGTTTCCGAACTCGCCGTGTGCCCGGAAGTTATCCTTGATACCCTCTCGGCTCAGGCAAAAACCGATGCTAAAGCCCTCGCTATTGAGCGTTGTGGTTATGCCATCGCTAAGCGTGTTGATACGGTTCTTCGTAACGAAATGGCTGACTTCTCGGTCAACGCCATTCAGAACGAAACGACCCCGACGACCGCTATCACCAAGAATCACCTCTTGGACGCGCAGAAGACCCTCGACCTCTTGGATGTTCCCGAGGAAGACCGTGTCTGGTTCCTCTCACCGAACGCAATCCGTGACCTCATGGCGGATACTGGTAATTACTTTACATCGATGGACTTCTCAGATACTAAGTCTCTCGTGAAAGGTCAGCTCCAGTACCTCATCTTGGGTGCTCCAGTTGTGAAGACAACCAACCTTGCTACGGGTACTGCTGGTTCTCCAGTGTCGACCTACTACAAGAACGGTTACTTCCACAAATCTGCTATTGGACTGGCCATGCAGAAGGACGTAGAAGTGCAGCAAGAGTACTCACTCCGCTATCAGGGTCTCGTCGTGAACGCTCGTTGCCTCTTCGGTACTGAGACGCTTCGCCCGACCCACGGTGTGATGATCTATCGCTAATAAGTGCTTACAGGGTGGCCGACTACTCGGCCTTCCTACTAAGCAATTAAAGTAATAAAGTATGGCAACAGTAGCAAATAGGGTTCCAAGTGCTCTCGATCAGAGCATTGTGCAGAATACAAGCGGGATGGAAGTAATGGGTTTAGGAGAAGGCCTCGACAAGACCAACGACGTAGTAACAGCATTTCCGAAATCTCGAAACCTATCAGTTATCAGTAAAACTACAGCCGTCACAATCGGCGGTGGTGCAGCAGGAGATACTTTGCTTTGTGGACTGTATATTACAGCCGCGCTAACGGGAACCTGTGTCATTACTGGTTTTGCTGATTCAGACGGTACAGCCCAGTCAATTACGCTTCCTGCGGCAACAACTGCGGGATTTAAGGATTTTGGTAACGCTCTCAATAGCGCCGGAGCACTGACTATCACTTGCTCAAACGCTGGAGACGATAACCTTGTATCCGCAATCTGGGTAGCAGCTTAAAAGAATACTATGCCAAGGACATCAGTAGCACGAAGGAAGGTCGTGAGAGACATGGGAACATCCCTGTTGTTCGGTGCTGCGTCAACTGACAGAGTAGATTGCGGCACTGACTTCATCGGAGCGGCAGCGGGTAGTATTACAGCATGGATTAAACCTCGTCACGTTGGAGGTGGTGGGAACGGGAGAATACTTGATAACGGTAAAGTCGTGTTTCTCGTAACCGGGACCGGAAAACTATCACGTTTGAGTGGTTTAACAACCGGATCAGGCGGGGTATTGGGAGCGGACAATGTTCTTGCACAAAACACGCTTTATTTTGTTGCGATGACATGGACGGCAGCAGGCGCTGTAAACCTTTATATTAACGGTGTTCTTACTGGCGCGGCCGACCAAGCAGCAGGGGCCGTCGTAGCAGGTTCAACAAACCTCATTCTCGGAAACCGAAACGCTCAGGACAGAGGTTTTAGCGGTTGGATTGATGAGGTTCGTGTTTATAACACAGTACTGACTGCTAATCAGCTTCTTGATTTGATGTATTCAAACATCGTTCCTTCTGGATGCACAGCGGAGTATCTGTTCAATGAAGAGTCTGGTTCGACAGCAACTGACAGTGTTGGCGGGCATACTGGAACAATTACGGGTGCTACTTACTCTGAAACATTACTGACGTGAGAACAAAAGTCTACACCACTACGAAAAAGATATTTGGAAACGGCGCATGGTCTTGGTTTTCTGACCCTCGCGCCGTTAGATATGTAGGGAGTAGTGATAAGACGTACATCGGATATGTAAACAGCTCTGGTGATGTGATCGTTTCGAGCTACGATAACGCAAACGGAACGACCGTAAACTTCACGCTCAAATCTGCCTATCACGTTGACGACCACATCAATCCGGCGATACTCATTCGACCAGACGGAAAAATACAGTGTTTCTACTCCAAGCACTCGAACGGAGATACGATACTCTCTCGAATCTCGTCGTCAGCAGAGGATATATCGGCGTTTGACAGTGAGTTTACTGTCTACAATACGGTCGTTGGAGCATTCGGTGTAGCCTATGTGAATCCAGTGTATCTTTCAGCGGAAGCAAAATACTACCTGTTTTGGAGAGCGGGAGACAGAAGCCAGTACTATGCTACCTCAACCGATGGGATTACTTGGTCTGGTGGCGCGGAAATGCTTGGAAATTCACCTGACCGTCCGTATCTGAAATATACATCGAATGGAGTAGACAGGATTGATTTCTGCTACACGAATGGACACCCAAACGAAGAAACAAACAGTATTTACCACGTCTATTATAAAAGCGGAAACTTTTACAAGACAGATGGAACGCTTATAAAGGCCATCGCTTCGCTTCCCCTGGCCGTGTCAGACGGGACGAGAGTCTATGACGGAACGACGACAAATTCATGGAACTGGGACATCGCTACTGATGCAAATGGCTATCCAGTAATTGTCTTTGCTACTTTCCCAACCACATCTGACCACAGATATTGGTATGGGAGGTGGAACGGTACTGCTTGGGTGGTGAATCAGATCACACCTGCTGGACAAGGACTATACGCTGCTGAGATTTATTACTCGGCCGGTATTTCTCTTGACCACGACAACCCATCAATAGTCTATCTCTCTAAAAAGTACGGAAACTCCTATCGTTTGTATCAGTACGAAACGCTTAATAATGGTGCTAGCTGGACAAAGGAATTGATAACTGAAAGCGGTGGAACACTCACGATTCGCCCAGTGTCTATTAACAATCACGGAAGTAACTTGAAGCTGCTGTACCTCTCAGGAACATACGCAACGTACACATCATTCGCTACTGAAGTGGTTGGATTAAAAAGAATATGATTACTATAGACCCCTATACATTTGAGATACGAATCAATGGTATTCTCAAAAAAATCTGGTACTGGATAACTGATAGATGTAACAAGTGTGGTAAGAAATAATGAAAAACTTCATCTGCCCAAACTACTGCCACATAAACGTCTCCAATTCAGTAGACAGATGTCCTCACTGTGGTTCATGGATGCTTTATGCGGGTGATGATTCAGAAGCAAACCGAGAAAGACTCAAGGAAGATGCACGACTCAGACAACTGGCGTACAAAGATAAGTTCTCACGGCACAAAATAGTTTAATATGGCGACACTCACCACTTACACCACCACAGTCCAATCAGAAGTCGATGATGCATCGGCTCGTGCTCAGACTGTCATTGAAAGAAGTTTGAAGGATACTTACCAGGAGATTTTAAAGCACGTCTCCCGATTCTTGGTTGGGACTGATACCTATTCAGTAACGGCCTCTGCGGGCACTCAGGAATACACTCCAACCTCATTCTATGAAACTGTACGAGTTCTCTGGAAAAACGCTTCTGAGACGAATTTTAACGTGTTACATGAGATTTCTGAGGCCGAGGCTATCGAACAGCACTACAACGACGCCAATGGGACGCCCCAGTTCTACTACCGGAACGCTCAAAACGTCATTTTAGTCCCGACTCCTGATAATGCCGGAACCCTAGAAGTCGTCTATGTTCCAGTTCAGTCAGAACTTGAAGGTTCTACGGTTTCGATCATCCCTGACCGTTATACGAATGTGATTGTTCTAGGAGCAATAGCGCGATTTAAGATGTACGAAGGAGTCCCAGAAGCGGTTGATTACCAAGCCAAGTACGGTGCTTCCCTTCAAGACATGAAGAAAGAATTAGCCGCTCAGTTTACACCAGTTAAACCTAAGTTCTTCGGAATGTAGTATGGGTTTCCAGAATAAGTACAAGATTCGGAACATACCAAACCTCTCAGGGGGTCTGAATGACTTTGCGGACCCAACGGAAATCTCTGACAACGAGATGGCTTCGTGCGAGAACTTCGAGGTGGATGACAAGACCATAAGGACATCTCCTGGGTACGTCATGTACGACGCTTCTCCTTCAGCCGATCGCTACTGGGGTATATTCCATGCTCGTTTCTCATCCGGTGCTCAGAGACTCATCCGCCAGAAAGGGACGACTCTCCAGTACGACAACGGCTCAGGGACGTGGACGAACTGCACCATGCCGACGACTGCTTCACCAGTAGTCACCGTTATTCTCACTCAGATACAGTGTTCCTTTGAAATGCTCAATGACATCGTCCTTTGGTCAAACGGGACGGATTCAGTGATGAGTTCGACCGATGGAATCACCTGGACGCTGCGTAGTTCGCTCCCAAAGGCCAAGAAATTGCTCCACAACGGGTTAAATCGTATTCTGTACCTAGCACAGCCAGCCGTCCCTTCACGCATCGACTGGAGCGATATAAACGACCCTCTTACGGTTGGTGCCTCTAACTTCCAATTTATCGGGAAGAACGACTCAGATGACATCGTGGATGCGGTCATTACCCCGAACGGTGGATTATTTGTGAATAAAACCACTCGCTTCTACTCGATTTCTGACGTCACTGAGGGTACGGTAAGCGTTGACCCACTCGGCTATGCCCCTTGTGTCGGGAGAACGGCGGTTTCGACAGAAAACTCTATCATCTGGGCTGGTCCGAATGGAGAAATCTACGAATATACCGATACAGTACGTGTTATTTCAGGTAATATCTCTCGAACGAACATCTCACCGCAGAATATTAGCCTCATGACGGCGGTTTATTTCAATGGAAAGTACCGCCTCGCCCTCCCAGAGTCTTCCAACAACTACAATTCGATCGAACTCGTGCTCAATCGGAAGCTCTACACCGGAAAAATGGAGAATCCATACGTCATTACTCGGAATCGACGGAACATCGGGTGTTACGGAGTGGAAAACAGATTTGTTTCATCGGTTTCTCGGACTCGCCTCTACTTCGGAGCCTCGCTTTATACCGCCATCTTTGCCTATATCAACGATTTCCGAGACTCAGGTGTGACTCAAGGACTCAATGGAGCAGAACAAACCTGTTACTTCTCGACAAAGTTCTTCCAAGAAAACGACCCATACTACCTAAAGCGGTATGTAAAATCCTTTGTCGATATATTCGTCGAGCAAGAGACTAATTTCACGCTCTCGTATCGCTTCGACAAGAATGGTCAATGGGTTGATGTTAGCCGTACTGCATCAGGTGAGGATATTGATTGGCTCTATGACTCAGGAGAGACAGGCGGATTTTCAGAAGGATATTCATTCTCAGGACTCGCTACGAACAAGATATTCCAAGACTTAGAGAAAGCCCAAGACCCGTATGGGATTCAATTAAAGATAACTGTCTCAACCAACAAAGATGTTTCGTTCTACGGACTCGCCTATAAATTCCTAAGTAAACCAAACTTTCATTAAGCTATGAACCTATCATTTCAAGACTCAACCTATACAAGCTCCAACAAGCCGTCTACAGCGACGCTAAAAGCAGACATCCAAACTATCGAGACTGACTTTAACGCTCACGAAGCAGACACCTCAGCTCATGGCGTTTCTGGTGCGATCGTCGGTACGACGGATTCCCAAACGCTCACCAACAAGGCCATTACCTTTACGGACACAACTATCGGGGTAAACGTAAAATCCCGGGCTGCGAGAACCACAAACCAATTAATCGCGGACGCAACGCCTACTAAACTGACGCTTGATACAGAGACCTATGATATCGGTGGTGACTTTGATTCGGTAACGAACTACCGCTTTACTGCCCCGGTGACCGGGTACTACATGATATGCGCCCAGGTGAATTATGCATCTGCTGGAGACGGGTCTGTTCAACAGCTCGACATCCGTAAGAACGGCAGTGACTTAATACGGTCTACAGACAGGGCGGCAGGAACTGGGAATAGTTCAGTAAATATCAGCGACATCGTTCTTTTGACGGCGGCTGATTATGTAGAATTGTGGTTTACTCACGGAACAGGAGCAGGAGAAAACTGCACTGGGTCCATGACTGTTCACTTGCTTTCGATCTAGTATGGAATTCCTCAGAACAATATCTAAAGGCTACGAAGCGCAGATAAGACGGATATTGCTCAAGTTCATGGCCCCATCAATGACTTCGACCGAACGAGACGCACTCCTAAACCCTGAAAATGCTCAGATTATATACAATGAAACCACTAATAAACTCCAGGTAAGAGCAAGCGGCTCTTGGCAGGACTTACATTGAGGAAAATTCTTTATGAAGATGTTTACGAATAACATTAGAAAACTCAGTGGCTTCATCAAGGCTGTTGAATCTTTTGCTTACAGTTTTGCCAAAAGCAGTCACTTGAACTCTCCACTTATTTCTATCCGTCTCGAAGTAGACACCTTTATGGCCGCTTTTGGAGGAAAATTTAACTCCTTTATTAAATTGATTCTGACTTTTACTAGCAATTCGAAGATTAGCCCTCCTGTTATCAAGAACATCTCTGTTAGAATGGTCGCATACCTCTCCTTCAAGAAGCTCTCTCCCAATCGATCTAGAAAGAATGAACCTGTGGATACCAAGCCATTTACCAGTATCTTTTCGAATACCTATAGCATAAGGATGCAACTTGTAGCTCTTTTTTCTCTTATAAGAGAGCGAAGCAAAACATCTAAAGAAGTCTATAGTAGGTTGGTAGTCAATATCATCGACAATTGTGTAGACAGAACGCTTTTTGCAAACGAGTATTTTTTTCATAGGTTTTTGAAATTAGTACAATTTAAGTTTAATACACTCCCACACTAAAATCAAGTAAGCTATGGCATCAAAATCACGAGGCGGTCTATCCGCAAGAGAATACGCAGCGAAACAGTCGGGAAAGGCGATGCCATACTCGTCTGTTAAAACATCCTCAAAATCAAGTTCAGTATCTTCAGGCGCACCGAAAGCTCCCTCTTATGGAGACTTTAAGTTTGATTCTTCTAAGTTAGTTCCTCAGTACACCGCTGAGGCAGCTTCCATTTACAATCCACAAATCCAGCAGATTCAAGGACTTCAAGCGTTAACGAAAGCTCAGGCAGAAGACGCTAAGGTAAAGACCAAAGACGAGTTTTCCCAGCTTCTTAAACGAGAACAAGAGAACATCAACCGCCGTGGAGCGTTCTTTTCAGGTGGAGCCATAGACCAAGAGAATAGAATTGGAGCTCAAGAGGGTGGAGCCTTACGAGATATCGGTTTCCAAGAACAATCAGCCAACCTCCAGTATCAAGGAACGCTCTCAGAAATAGCCCAGGCTCAAAAGGATTATGTTTCTTCTAAGGTAGAAGGGGCTTATTCTTCAGCGTACAAAACTTTTCAAGACAAGATAGCCAACTCGATGAATCAGTATCAGTTAGAGTTAGGTCAGTACAACACTGATAGGGCCTTTAACCAGTCAGTAATCGAAAGTGATCGGAACTACGCCCTCTCGGCAGCAGCTTCAGCTCGTGCAGGGGCTTCTCAGGGAAATGCAGAATCTAACCTCAAAGCACAACTTACTGAACAAGTCTACTCTGGTGCTATATCCCGTGAAGCAGCGAAGCAGATTTACGCACAGAAATACCCAGGAAACGACCCGAACTGGATTTATAGTGCAGCTTCCGATGGATATGAGAAGAACATAATCAGTGCCGCAAAAAAGGACGGGGTAAACCTTTCGTCTACCCAGGTTTCGGCTCTCGCTGATATGGATGCGACTATTGACTTGGCAAAGAAAGTCAGACTCCAGGCTGGCTCAGTAAGCACTGGTCCAATAGCAGGCCGGGTTGGACAGGCGGCTCAGGTAGTCGGAGGAGCCAGTGATGATTTCGTAAATCTGAACGCTAACATCTCACAGATTAAAGCGAACTTCATGAAGGCTATCTCCGGTGCGGCTGTCAGCGAACAGGAAGCACAGAGATTGGCCGCTTTCCTCCCGTCAGTAAATGACCAGGAAAACGTCATTCAAATCAAGCTGAAAAACCTTGAAGAAAACCTGCAGGCAACTAGGAACTCACTCTATACCGCAGCCGGGAGTCAAAACCCATATAGCGTGAACCAGACAAGTCAGATGATACCAGTGTACGACTTAAATACAGGACAAGCTGGACAGATACCAGAGAACGAATTTGATCCGCGGCAATATCAACGAAGATAATATGCCATTCATACCAGACAATTCAACGCCAGGGCTAAGCAAGAAAGAAAGGACTAGCATCCTTCTTAAACGTGCTCAGGAAGATGCAAATGCTGCACGAATAGAGGCAGCACGAACTAAGCAGGAATCTGGGTTTGCGAATACGATTGTTCGTCTTACTGGAATGGGGAAAACCGCAGACACTTTCTCTCGATACGGGGCAAATAAAATGTCATCTCCAGAAGCAAGACAGTTTGCTCCAATGCCGACACGGGGAGAGATGGCTGGTGCAATTGGGAATACCGCTTTGCTTGCTTATCCTGGCTCAACAGTAGCTAAGGGGGTTGCGGGAGCTGCCGGAAAGTTCGTTGGTGCAGGGGCTGCAAAACTCGCTGGTTCGGTTGCTTCACTGGGCGGAGCAGGGTACGGTTTCGATGTTGCTCAGAATCTACAGGAAGGAAAGACAGGATTTGAAGCTGCAAAGCCTGGATTTGGCGCAGCACTGGGAGCAATCCCGCTTGCAGGAGCCGGAGCGAGTGCAGCGAAGTCAGGGATACAAAAAATCGGAGCCAAACAAGCCCCGAGGATTATCAATTCACTTATTAAACCTCTCCAGAAAGACTTTGCTTACGGTAAGAATCCGGGGAGGGCAGTAGCGGAAGCTGGAATCAAAGCCAACAGCTTTGAGGAATTAGTAACAAAAATTAGTCAGTCTCGCCAAAAAGCAGGTCAAGAAATTGGCGACCTAGGAAAAAAGCTAGAAGGAAAAGTAGTATTGAACCTGCAAGATACATTGCTTCCAATTAATGAGGCGATGGAAACTGCTGCGAAGCAGAACAACGCAACACTACTACAGAGATTGAATTCTGTCAAGCAGTCAATTACTGAAAACCTGAAGAAAGGTGTTGATGAAGCTGGAAATCCCATCATTGTTTCTTCTGGTGTTAAAAACATTGCCGGAGCGTCTTTCAAAGAAGCAAGAGAGATGATGCGAGCTATTGGAGATGTTACAGCATTCACCGGAAACCCATCCGATGACAAGCTGGTGAACTCCGCTCTGAAGAGAGTGTATGGGAAGATGAAAGAGAAAACTCTGCAGGGTGCTGAATCCGCAGACCCCGCTATCGCAAAAATGTTTAGAAAGGCGACTGAGAAGTACAGCGACCTGACTTCAGCCGAGATCGCCGCAAAGTATCGAGACAAGATTCTGGAGAGACAGAATATAGTCAGCTTTGGACAGACCACCGTTGGACTTGGTGGAGCGTTGGCAACTGCAATCGCTACCGGTGGGGCTGCTGTCCCGACACTTATCGCTGGCATGGGAGCTGCTGGGTTGCAGAAAGCTCTTTCTTCGACTGCTTTCAAAACGAGATTGGCTTCATGGCTCGCTAAAGTTCCAGCGCAAGAAAAGGCTGGAATTCTCACACGATTCCCACAGCTACAGGAAGTGGTAAATACAAGAACGCCGGGTGATGTGTTCCTTGATTCTAAACTCGGAGGAAAGCTCAAAGAAGGAGTAAAGAACATGAAAGGCAAAGGTGGCCTCTCTATTCAGGATGTAACAAAACAACCTGGATACAACCCTCTCCTCTCCGAAGCCAAGAAATACTCTACACCAGAGGAGTTTGATGGGGGTGGAAGTTTTCTTCGCGGCGACCCTGAGAAAAGGGCAGCAATGATGGCAGATGTTGAAAAAAGCAGAAACTACGACTACAAACACTCTGTCGGGGATAAGGTAAAGACAGAAAAAGGCGATGTAATTATTGCAGATAGATATATTGAAAATGGTCAGGCTAGGTATACTGTCTACCCGCCAGGAAAGAAAAACTCTTACGCTCATCATGTTTGGATGAAAGAGTCAGATATAATGCCGCCTCAAAAGCCGGTTGATACGAAAATCATTCCTGAACTTGAAGCTTTCCACAAAAAACTAAAAGAGGCTGACACTATAGAGTACAAAGGCAATACTTATCAGGTTGGTGCTCTGGGAAAAATATCAGACTTAAATGGAAATCCGAAAGAAGTTTGGCTGCAGCTTGTAAGCCCAAAAATTGGTGTCAAGGACATTACATTAGACCAATCCCAACTCATCGACCTCTGGAAACAAGCACAGGGAGAGACTAAAAGAGGATTTGGTTCAGGAGCAGGAAGAGTCAAGAACGATGTAAAGTCAGCCATTCAAGAGGCTACAGGGAAGATTGAAACCCAACTGAAAGGACTGAAAAAAGAAAGTCTATCAGAATTTGAAGCGTCCGAGATGATTCAGGCGCTCAAAAAGAACCTGGAAAAATCAAAGACCCTTGACCAAGTAGAAAGTTTCATGTCCGATATCCGCGCTGAAATCGATAAAGTGCTAAAATTAAGAGGTGATAAGGCTTTCAAAATGCAAGGTGTAAAAGACCTGATGACAAAAGCTAAGAACTCGCCCAATTACCAGCAATTCCTCAAAGACACAGGTAAAAAGGACTCTGCCGCAATGAAAAGACTCTTTATTGACTCAAAGAAATGAAAATAGGAGATATTGTCTACCATCCAGAATACGGACTTCTCAAAGTTACAAAGAGTCAATATAAGCGTCTTGGTAATCGTAAGGCGTTGTTTGGTATTGACGAATCTGGTCAAGAACACGAACTCGACGATAATGTAGAATCTCCTGAAAAATACCTAAAGGAACGAGCTAAAGAAGAGGAGAAGATACTAAAAGAAGAAGAAAAGGCCTTCAAAGCAGCTGAGAAGCAAGCCAGAACTGAGGAAGTTGCGATCACTCGAAAAGAGAAGGATGAGGAAGGAAACACAACTTATTACGGAGAGAAGGATGGAGAAGAAATAGAGCTTGATGGAAAAGAAGGACGATTTCTTGCTAAGAAACTCGATGAAGTGAAAGAGGCTATTCAATCCATCCCAAAGGTAGAAATACCTGAGCCTAATGAGTTTCCTGCATTTCCAGCTATCCCTGAATATCCGAAGTTTCCTGCCTTCCCTGAAAAGATGACAGTCAATCTTCCTGATCTCTCAAAGATTGAGGCTGGACTGGAAAAGATACTCTCCAAAGACGACGAAGAGACTCGTTCTTTGATTAAGCAGTCTCTCGAAGAGCTGAAGAAAGTAAAGTCTGACGCTGGAGTAGTTATTGCGATAAAGAAACTAGCTGAGGCTATCCCAAAGACGAACGACTATACCGAGATTCTTCAGAAGATTCAGGAGAAGCTCTCACCAGTCGCGAGTGACTTAAAGATAAATAACGAACAATGGAAGCAGCTTACTAAAGCTCTTTCTAGTATGGGTGGTCCTGGTGGTGGGCCTGGAGCTGTTCAACTCCGAACAGAATCAGGGGCGATCATCAACCCAGCCACTTCTGAGAAGCAGGATGCAATAGTAACAGCAATTGAAAACATCACCATCCCTGCTCCTGCTGGTGGGGCTACGGAAGCAAAACAGGATACTATCATCACTGCTCTTGGTGACATTACAACACCATCGGACACGCAGCCAGTTTCTGTCTCGTCCCTTCCTCTCCCAATCGGGGCTGCTACCTCTTTAAACCAAGACACTCTCAATTCACTCATTGAAACACTCCAGGAGCTTGTCCAACGGCTCGCCCCTTTAGCTGCTGCGATGAACAGCGGAGCACCTGCCATCAGAACCACGCCAATTGCTTCTGTTTCAACCGCTGTTACAGGGACGGTCACAGCGACAGTCGCAAGTACGGTAGTCAGTTCACTCACGAACTTCGGTACAGGAATCCCCGCCTCTGAAATGGCACATGACATGAATAATCAAGTGGCTATCTTGGCCAATATAAATAACGTCACACCATAGCTATGCCAGAAACCCAGAACAACGTACCAATCCTTCACCGTAAGGAATGGCAGACCATGATGCCAGCCCCGACTACTACTGCCGCTGGTTCGTTTGTCATATCTGGTGGTTCAGGAAATAGGCGATACTCTTTATACATGGTGTCGGCAACAGTCCACTACCTCTACGACCACTTTGAAGACGACTGGCTTCCCATCGCTTCTGGAGCGTTTGGTGGGACTTTTGGTGCTGGAGCGTGTGGTGCTCACCTTCCTTGGTCTACTACATACACCGCAACAGGGGGAAGTACAACTACTCTCACTGTTAACTCTGCCACTCATAACATCAACGGCAACGTGGTCGGAGATGAAGTAGAGTTTTTGACTGGAACGGCTGGAAACATCGGTCAACGGAGAACCATAACCGATATAAAGACAAACATCGGTACTGGGACCATTACAATCACGTTCAACGCCGCTCCAAATAGCGTAGCCAACAACGATACATTCCGAGTCTCATCTGGTTCGTTCTTTGTTCTGTGTGCGGGTACTCTATCAGCCACTACTTTCCGACGATACGACATCGCTACTGGTGCCTGGTCTTCCCTGACTAACACTGGACTTCCGGCTACCTGGGGAACTGACGGACGCATGGTAAGCCCTTATCTACGTTCTGAATCGTATGACTCTGGAACAGCTACATCTGGTTCTTCAACTACTCTCGTCTGTACTGGAAAAGGATGGACGAACGACCAGTGGATTAACTACCAAGTAAGAATCACCGCCGGAACAGGTGTCGGTCAGAAATCCCGCATCACTGATAACACGACCGATACTTTGACTTTCGGGGCTGGTGCAACGATTGACTCAACTTCACAATTTGTCATTGAGGGAGATGAAAACGCCATCTACCTACTCGGAAACAACGCTGTCACGATGTACAAGTACTCCATCTCTGGAAACTCATGGGCGACCGTTTCACCGACGGTTGCAAGAGCTGGTGCACCCATCGCTGGTATGAGTGCCGACTGGATAGGGGAGACGGGGAATACTGTCTGGGCGGACATTACTGACATTAAAGACGGACGATACATCTACTCGCTTCGTGGCGGTACTTCTGTGATAGACAGGTTTGACATCTCAGGTGGTACCAACGGTGCAGGAGCTTGGACAGCCGTAACGTACGCGCCTTCTCTTCAGACATTCGCAACCGGAGATTCTACAGAATGGTCCGGCCAGTTCCTCTATATCGCCAAGGAAGGTACCGCAGCCATCCCACAGCGGTTCTACAAATATGACCTTATTGGCAACGTGGTCTATCCGCTTACGACTGATTGGTATCTCGGTGGAGCTGCGCTACTGGGAAATAAAATATGGGTGAAGAATCTCTCAACTGCCGGAACAGTGAAGTGGCTCTACTGCTTACAATCAACGTCAACTAACTTACGTCGTATAATGTTATTTTAATTAACCACTATGCCAAAGAAGCAGTCGCCTAAAGCAGCCGCAGCCAAAGACGCAAACGGCGGTAAACTCGGACAGTTCACCACTGAAGTCTCAAAGACTATCAAGAAAGCTAAAGAGGAGTCGGCAGCGTTCTTCATGGAAGAGATAAAGAGATTAAAACTAGCTCACTCCATCAATCTAAAATTATCCGTAAGAGAGGCAAGGAGAGATGGTTTTCGTAGCTCGTTTAGTCTAGCTGTTCTCTTAGTCGGTATGGTAATCGGTGCGGCTCTGTTCGCCATTTTGAGTGTATGACGCGGAGTATAGAGGACAAGATATTGGACCGTCTCGACCAGGCACTCATCCAGGCGAGAGAATCAACCAATCCATCCTTGTCGTCCGTCATTCTCCAGATGACCAACAAACTGGACCAACATATCCAGACGCATGAAGAGGACGTAAAGGATATTAAAAACGACATCGCATTACTGAAACAGAGCGTCCAACCGGCTGTGAAAGCCGTAGATACCGCTAACGGATTACGGACTGGGGTTATTTGGATGGCTGGGCTTATCATCGCTTCCGGCTCAATCTGGGTAGCTATCGTCCAGGTAAAAAACTGGATAAAACACTAAGACTTCACCGTTTGCCTTAGATGGTAGACGGTGGGGCCGTAAGGGTAATAGGGGGTTCGCCTCCTCCCCACGCCAGTTCTTTAGGAGATGCCATGAAAGGCCAGTCGCTCGCCGACTTGAAGGAAACGTACCGTATCAACGGGTTCTGTCTCGTCTGCAGCAAGGGGTTCCAATATCCCTATGGCCGTCATCACGTTGAAGGCCAGATGCAGTCAGGGACGTGCAGTAAAAAGTGTGAAGGAGAATATCGTGCACCTGTTCTTGGTCAACAAGATGAACCAGTTGAAGGTGGACACGCTCACCTTCTTCCGGATAGCCCACGTCTGGGCGTTCGGGACTGACCCTGACCTGTCGAATGACGTGGCTCAGTACGAGCTTCACGCTCTCATCCCACGCTACGTCGTCAACTATCTGAAAACCCTTCAATAGGAGGCTCTATGCGTAATCTGCTCATCGCTGTCCTCTTGGTGGCGCTCTGCGCTTTGGCTCCGGCCTTGGCTGAGACACCGCCACAGAAGCTGCTCGACCATGTTTCGAGCAAACGCCTTGTCCACGACAAGAAGTGCAACTTCCGCGAAGAGAAGAACGTCGAATGCCTCATCTACTTCGACGATGCAAACGATGTGGTCTGGCTCGTGCTCTTCGATGCCAACCTCGACATCACCCGTCTCGTCTCGGTCAAGAACCGGGTCGAATCAATTGTCTGGTGCAGGAGCAACGTGTGCATCTGATGTGGCGAAGGGAACCTAACCAGTTCCCTTTCACTTTATTTGACTGCATGCTAAGTACATGCTACTATTTAGGTGTAATAACTAACATCTAACCATGCCACAAGAACGATACACAGTCGCCCAGTTCAGAGGGTCGAAAGCCAAGAAGAAGTTGGAGAGACTCGATAAAGCAGCCAAAGCCAGGAACCTCTCACGGAACCAGTTAGTCGAAGCAATCGTAGATGATTTCCTCAGAGATAAGTAATATGAACGGGTACGAACAAAAAGAAACAATATCTCACAAACCACTCCTTATTTTTATTCTCTGTTTCGTAATCTGGATGTTCTACAACTACTAGTATGAATAAAGATTTAATACAGGCCATAGAAAAGGTAGAAAAAGCAAACGAACACATGGAGAAGGGGATAGAGAACATGAAGAAAATAGCCGATGAGATTGAGAAAATATCCAAGTATCTAGATGAAAGGAATAGGTAATATGCTCACCTACTATAAAATCTTCTGGAAACTCGAACTGCGCCGTGCCTGGTGCAAGCTCATCAGAGACCATAAGAACCGCCACATCGTAGAAGGCCGACAGAACATGGCTCACTGTCCAGACTGCGGTAAAGTCCTCAGATACGTGATGGTACGAGCGCCTAAATATAAGTGGATGTAATATGCACAACCAAGAAAAATGTAGGTGCTGTAACTGCATAAACGTACTAGCATATATCCTGTTTTTGACAGCCTGTTTCTTCGCCGGAGTAATTATTGGTTCTTAGATGTATGCACAACCAAGAAACCTGTGACCTTTGGAAATGTGACCACAAACCTATGAACTGCTACTGCACACATCCAGAGAAAAGCCACGAACTCATGGGTCCGAAAGAGAAGAAGCCGTGTCTCCATTGTCCGTGTCGTGGATTTGTCGAACAAGCCGAGAAGGAACAAGCCCACATCCACACTCAGGAATGTCTATTTAGTACAACTTATTGCCCAGAGCTTTCAGTAAGGCGGGCAGTAGAGAAGATTTACAAGGAACAAGCCTCGGATGATGTAGCTCACTCAGAAGCTTGTACTGATTCTCCGCTCAGAGAATGTAACCCTGACTGTCCAGCCAAACCACAGGAGGAACCAAGTTGCCCAGGAGGTGCAAATTGCGAATCATCCTATCACCGTCCAATGGAAGAGGAGGAACCAAAGTGTGAGAATGGATGTCCAAAGGATGAAATAAACCCTGATGCCTGTACCTGTCCCTGCCACCAGAAAGAGAGTGAGTCAAAGGAGGGAAATCCGGTCTATGTGATGACAGAAATTATATGCCAAAAGCTGAAAGAAATTTACGAATCAAACATTGTCCTCCCTCGTCCCAAAGGCATGTCTATCGGAGAGGCGATGTGGAATTTCTATATATGGTTGAGGAATAGCACAGCATTCCATGTCGGGTTTAACGACCTCACTGACGAAGACTTCCTCAAGCTCTGGCAAGAATGGCTAACCAGTCTAAAGAAATAAGTATGAAAAGTAGATTTCTAAAAAGCATAGAGCGGTGGAAATATACCTCACCGGAAAGTCCGATGGAGCTTGCTGAGGCGGTTATATCTATCTGGGAGGATTATGGTAGGACGATACTCAGAAAAGTACCTGGACAGAAAACGATGCGCCTCACGCTCATAACTGGCGGATGGAGTGAAAACGAGTATATTGTCGCAGCGATAGAGAATAGTCAGTTTTCATTCCTGTTTTGGAAGAGTTCAGACCGAGGCGGACTACACATCTACGAGTTTCCAATAGTATAAATCACTCAGCTAAGTAAATATGACTCTCCAGGAATACGAGGAAGGAATCTACAGGTCAACGACAACGGCGGCGGTCATAGTCGGATGGTCACTCATAATCGTTTCGTTTGTGTTTAATATAATTTATGCCCTCCCTCAGTAATGTGACTCTGAAATATGAAAAAACAAGACTTTGATCGCGGTTTTCTAGACTTATGGTTTGAAACAGCATTACAGTCGGTAGCTACCTTGTTGTTTATAGCCGCGTGCGTAAAGTACCTAATCACTCACTAAAGGCACTCAAGTATGGAAAACAAGTCTTATGCCGTTGTAATAGCCGTTCTGATGTTCTTAGCCTTCGTACTTTCGGCGACTGCTCCGCTGTGGATTGAGTACTACGGTAAAAAGGCAAACGCTATTATCTGTGAAAGTGCTGGTGGAAAATACGTTCTTAATGACAGTGATGAAGTGAGAAAGAACTCCCTGTCAGTCGCCCCTATGAAGTGTATTAACCAACCATCTAAATAGCTATGGACAAAATCTTAACTTGGATAGCGGCAGCATGTTTTTATGTAGTGCTCGTTCTTGGCTCTATTACTCTCTGTGTGTTTATGGTGAAAGGAATAATTTGGGCTTTTACAAACTAACTCCATCTAAATAGCTATGAACGAAGAAACAACAAATATAATACTTTGTGATGATTGTGGCGTCGAATACTGTGCTCACTGCGGACATAACGGCTGTCCTGGAGGTAGGTGGGTGTATACAAGCGCTACAACATCAGCCGTCCCTGTTTTTATGAACGGGAAAACCTACAAAGAACACTTGGAGCGTGAAAAAATACGTTACCATCATAGCTCATAGCTATGGGAAAGGCGATCATTCAGTATCTCCCGTGGGTTCTCTCTGCTATCACTATTTGGATGTTCATTCTGGCGGGAAACAAGTATAAGTCAGCATGGATAGTCGGGCTGTTCAATCAAGGGCTGTGGCTTATTTGGATAGTCGCCAGTTCTTCCTGGGGGCTACTTCCGATGAACCTCGCCTTATGGGTTGTTTACGCTCGCAATAATTTCAAATGGAACAAGTAACCACTATGCCTAACAAAGAACCAACAAAGGAACCTGTAGAACATCTATTCAACTGCGACTGTTACCTATCGGCGAAGTTTTGCCCAGAGCTGAAGTCCTATGTCCAAGAAGCTCTCAAAGCCCGTGAAGCCGAATTGATTGAGAAGATAAGTAAGAACAGGTGGGGAGAGTTTATCAACCTAGAGCAGGTCATCGCTTTAATAAAAGGATAGTATGGACCTCTTAAAACACCTCAAGTTTTTCCGTAACTGGCTATCACTCCCTCCCCGATGCAAGTATCATGGGCGATCGCACCTATATCGCTCTGGTTCTGGCCAGTGGCTTTGCATGGTTTGTTTCCAAACAGCAGATGACTATGTTCTTGACGAGCGATAAAAGAAGGTGTAGGAAGGTGCTAAAATGTAGGTACAAGAGAGTAGGAGCAAGAGCAGTCCACGCTCCAACCGCCAAACGTCAAGCTGGTAAAGACTGAAAACCCAGTAGACACATGGCTCCCTCTTAGAGTGCCGTATCGTACTGCTGGCCAAACCAGGCCGCTTATCCTCTTCGGTGGATATCCGTTACAAGCGGCGTTATACGACATTCAATAGAGGTTGATTGAACACTGGGAAACAAGCCGATTAAACCGAAAGGTGGCCGCAATCCCCTTATCAGCTAAACTTTCCAGTGCTGAGTCCATCTACCGCAACGAAGCTAAAAGGCTGGCGGATAACCATTGAATCTATCCTACGAATACCAATGTTCCCGCCTTTATACGAGCCAAGCAAGCAGAAATCTCAGACCGAAAGTGGGAGAATGGCTTTTTCTGGTTTCGTGTTTTTGTCTCTTTTCTCGTTAGCCTTCTTGGGATTTCTCTCTATCTTGTCTATCACTCGTGGTCAGTAGACTCTCCTTTTATTGAGCCACGAATCGTAGCGAGCGGCCAGAAATACGAGCCAAATCCCTATTACCCGCCTGAGAAAAAAGTAATTCCTGAGTATCTCAAATATGAGCGAATCGGTATCGAATGAGCCAACAATCGGTTCAACCAATCCAAATATCCAGTTAGTCTATCCTAAGCCGATCGAGCTATTGGATGAGAGCGAACATCATTCAACTGTAGAACTTACAAAAAAACTCAACGAAGCGTTAAAGGAGATAAACCGTCTAAAGAAGTAATA
>Ga0209174_10000533_pt1 | contig 28385 bp, 24 predicted proteins | sample JI91814BDNA_FD_187505 | JGI IMG/M metagenome (GOLD analysis project Ga0209174, IMG submission 187505) | Wastewater effluent complex algal communities from Wisconsin, to seasonally profile nutrient transformation and Carbon sequestration -... | ecosystem: Engineered > WWTP > Effluent > Algae...
CGATTACATAGAAGTGTTCTATAATAGGCAACGCAGGCACTCATACTTAGGTTATAAAACACCTGAGCAATATGAGTTAAGCTGCAGTTTGTAAGGGTTAGTGTCTACTAAACGCGGTGCAGATCATCATTATTATCAAAACTTAATTGATTAAAAAATTTTCTTGTTCCAACTTTACCATATTTGTTTACAAGACTCAGCAATAACTTATTATTAAATTCACCAGAGTATACAGAGTGCGCTACTTTCTCTTTAAGAGCCGTCTCAGACTCACCAACAGACTTAAGATTATTCATTAAATCTAATAATAGAAACTCTTTAGTAAGCTTATCTGGAAAAGAGTTATTTGGTCTTTTAAAATGAAACTCTCTACCGGATAGGTATATCGTGCAATGACGTTTGTTATTATAAACAACCATCTCATTTTTTAATTGGGTTAAACCCAGGCCTAATGTATTGTATAGGTTGGTTGAGAACATTAAAAAATCATTCGTTTTTAAAAATTCACCAACTAGCTGCAGCTCAGTTGCTGGCAAAGCGCCAAATCGACTTTTCTTAAGAAGCAAATACAAACCTGGGCCAACCTTTTTAAGTAGCCTCTCATCTAAGAGCCTCTTTAAATCTCGGCTTGGCGAACTTGTGTATTCTTTTAAAGCATCCCAAGAGTACACCTTACCAGGAGAAAGACTCTTTAATAGCTCATAGCATCTTTTTACCTTTTTCATACATATAAATATAGCAAGTTAATAAGCTTAATGCAACTATTTTTATTAAAAATAAACGCATTATAATATAGGTGTATATTCAACTAACTCTTCTTTAACCCTGGATATTATTTCGACTTTCTGGCTCCAGGGAATTAGTGCAGCCAACAGCTGCAGTTTTGGATTTTAAGCATGCTCAATATATGTTTGGCGCGTGCCCCAACGGTTGCGGCCTAGATTAGAAACGGATTGTTAATCACTTGCACCAGCATCTACCAGCCTTGCAAGCAATAGAATTATTTCAAATATTTCAGTTTATGGGGCACTATAGGGACATTAAGTTGGCGGGATCATGACAAGCAAGCTAACTTTTATTGTGTGCGTTTAGCTTTTACTTGTATATACTTAAAAGACTAATTGTAGAGGATAAGTATGCCCAACCGTAATAATGACCGACTGATTATATGCGGCACAATAATCGTTGTGCTTTTGCTTGTTCTAATTTTTAAACCAAAAAAATTTACTGTAATTATAGAAAACAAATATAACCCAACCTCTATCCTAGAAAATAAACAACCACATTAAGTCGCCCAATCACTACTACGTTTTGATTAAAGGAGCCAATATTTATTGCTATTTGTTGTGACTTTTTATTTGAAACTGCCCCAAAAATGTCCCAAATTCATTTCTAACTTTTGTGGATAGTTTGCTGTAAGCTTTGGTGCCCGGGGCCGGAATCGAACCGGCATGGTGTTACCACCGAGGGATTTTAAGTCCCTTGCGTCTACCAATTTCGCCACCCGGGCGAGAAATAAGAACTGGAGGCTGGGGCCGGAATCGAACCGACTTCCTCGGATTTGCAATCCGGTACATGACCATTCTGCCACCCAGCCATGCACTTTAAGCAAAAAAACCTCATAACGAGGTTCTATCTAACAACATCTGGAGCGGGAAACGAGGCTCGAACTCGCGACCCCAACCTTGGCAAGGTTGTGCTCTACCACTGAGCTATTCCCGCGCTAAGGAGGATTTTACAGATTATTAATCGTGAGTCAACCCCTTTTTATTCGGCATTATTTAACACACCCCAAGAAGCGTGCAAATATAGGCACATCGACCAAATAGTAAGCACTACTGATGTGTATAAAAATATAAAACCAGCAACAGTAATATAATTATTAAAATCTATTATATGCGGCTGTGTTAATAATATAGCGATAGCTGTCATCTGCATAAAGGTTTTTAATTTACCTACATATGCCACAGCGATTTTGGCACTGCGCCCATGTTGAGCCATTAATTCGCGTAATGCTGAAATAATAATTTCGCGGCAAATAATAATTAACGCTGGTATAGAAAAAATAATTGTACCGTAACTCTGCACCATTAAAATTAAGGCTACCACCACAATTAATTTATCTGCCACAGGATCTAAAAATGCGCCAAACCTAGACTCCTGATGAAGTTTTCTAGCTAGATAACCATCAAGCCAGTCAGTCAAACAAGCAAAGATAAAGATGCCTGAAGTTACCCAAAATACCCAAATCCCTTGCATGTAATAAAAAAACATGAAGATAGGGATAAGAGAAATTCGCAATATCGTTAAATAATTTGGTAAATTGCTTAAAAACATATTATTCCGTTCTACTATTAAGCGCATCGTAAATCCTTTTAGCCAAAACAGCGCTCACACCCGGCACTGCTGCCAACTCTTCCACATTAGCACACTGCACCTCAGCTAAGCCACCAAAATGTCGCAATAGTTCTCTACGGCGTGCAGCACCAATACCTGGTATATTTTCTAGTACTGAGTGCAACTGAGCTCTAGCCCGTTGTTTACGGTGCCCAGTAATCGCAAACCTATGTGCTTCATCTCTAACCCGTTGTAATAAATGCAACGCTTTATTATCAGCGGCTAGAAATATTTCTTGCGCCTTAGGTGCCAAGAATAATTTTTCTAAGCCAGGTTTGCGCGTTGGACCTTTAGCAATACCCAAAATCTTAATTCCAAATATCAATAAATCTGCGCATACTTTCTCAGCTCTAGACAGCTGGCCCTTACCGCCATCTATGAGCAATAAATCTGGAACTTCGTCACCCTTTTGTTGTAGCTTTAAAAAATGCCGTTGTAAAGCTTCTTCTAGCGCAGCATAATCATCGCCACCTGTTGCCGCCCGAATTTTATAACGCCGGTAATCTGCTTTTACTGGCCCAGTGCTATCGAACACTACACACGAAGCAACAGTTGCAACACCTTGTGTATGACTTACGTCAAAACATTCAATGCGCTTTATCATATCAGTAAAGCCTAACACGCGGCTTAATTCTAGCAATTGTAGTTCTATCTGCGCATCAATTGCTAAACGAGCACGTAGCGCTTCAGTGGCACTATCTTGGGCCATTTGTAACCAACGCGTTCTATCACCGCGCACTGAATATGTGATTTTCAATTTAAGCGCATCGGCAATTATAGCGTGATTATCAATTGCAAATGGAATTATTATTTCATCTGGCAATAAATTACCTGTTGGTAAATCTATATAATGTTGCGATAAAAAATTTTCCAAAATAATCGCCGGATCGTTGTGCATGCTTAATTCAGTTACTGGAAAATATTGCCGGCTACCCAGCATTCTGCCATCACGAATGCTCAAAATATGCACGCACGCTTGGCGACTGCCTAATGTCACCCCCAATACATCTATATTGCGCGTTGCAGCTGGATCAGAAATAATCTGTTGTTTTTGAATTGCGCGCATGGAAACAATCTGATCACGCAATCTAGCCGCTTGTTCATAATTTTGTTGTGCAGCAGCTGTATCCATTTTTTCTAATAATTGTTCAATAACTATATTAGTTTTACCAGCTAAAAATAATTCCACACTATGCACATCGCGCGCATAACTTTGCTCATCAATTAACCCAACACATGGCGCAGTACAGCGTTTGATTTGATACTGTAAGCACGGTCGAGTACGACTTTTAAAATACGTCAGATCACAACTACGCAATTGAAAAGTACGTTGTAATAAATCTAGGCTTTCACGTACTGCTCTAGTACTTGGATAAGGCCCATAATAATCACCAGGGCCTTGGGCACTACCACGATAAAAAGTTAACTGCGGAAATTGATCCTGGGTGGTAATATTTATATATGGATAAGATTTATCATCACGAAAAATAATATTATAACGCGGCTTTAGTTGTCTGATTAATTGATATTCCAACAACAGGGCTTCTACTTCTGTTCTGGTAATTGTAATTTGGATATCGCTAACGTGCGTTAACATTATCTGGGTTTTTGGATCTTTCTGGCCGCTAAAATAGCTACTCAGCCGGTTCTTGAGGTTTTTTGCTTTGCCAATATATATAACTTTGCTCGAGTTATCGAGCATACTATACACGCCAGGCTTGATTGATAGGTTGGACAGGAAAGCACTAAAATCTTTCAGAATGTCTCCGCTTCTTCTAACTTCTTCGCTTCCAGTCGGTCAGTATCTAGAATTCCGTGTCTAATTGCTAAATGGGTTAACTCTACGTCACTAGCTACACCTAGTTTGTCGAACAATCGATAACGGTAGCTGTTTACAGTTTTAGGGCTAAGACAAAGCTTGTCGGAAATATCTTGCACTTTTTGGCCGGCAGTAATCATCATCATGACTTGTAACTCGCGTTCCGATAACAAATCTAACGGTGAACCTTCGGCATCACTGATATTTTTTAGGGCTAATTGCTGAGCGATCTCTGGACCAATATAACGCTTACCAGCGTATACCGATCGAATTGCAATTACCATTTCATCTATGCTTGAGCCTTTAGTTAAATAACCTGCTGCTCCAGCTTGCAATAACTTTGACGGAAATGGCTCTTCACCACAAACAGTTAAAGCTATAACTTTGATCTCTGGGTTGTTACGTAACATTTTACGCGTTGCTTCTAGGCCGCCAATACCTGGCATTTTTACATCCATAAGTACAACGTCAGGACGCTTTTCTTTTGCAATCTTAACTGCGTCTTCGCCATTACGCGCTTCACCGATTACATGAATACCTTTCACGTCAGACAATAGACGCCCAACGCCAGCACAAACAATATCGTGATCATCAACAATCAGTACGTTGATCAATGACTTCTCCTTCGTTAAGAGAACTTAGAACTAATACTATCAAATAAAAGCACAAAAAAGCACAATTGACAACTTGGGTTATGCAACTATTACGGCGACCTTAATATGTGCAGCATGACTGGAGGAGAGACAGGGATTCGAACCCTGGGAGGGGATTACCCTCAACGGTTTTCAAGACCGCCGCTTTAAACCACTCAGCCATCTCTCCGGAAGCTGCAGTGTACTAAATTAGAACACAAAATAGAACTACCCCAACAACTTTTTCTGTGGTTGTAGATATTCCAAGAGCAGAGTAGAATCTGACCTTTAGAAGCAAGCATTAACAGGAGAGCTAGCATGTCCCCATATAAACTAATTCGCGGCAGCGATAAAAATATAACGGCTTTTGAAGAGCAAATAGCTAACGCCATGCTTGACGGCTACGATTTAGCAAACGACTTAGTTGTGCACCCAAAAACAGGCCAGAATGGCGAGAGTGAAGTACTGCTGTTCCAAGCTATGATTTGCGAGGAAATACTCGAATTTGATGAAATTGACGAGGACGATGACGAAGATGATGAAGATATTGATGACTACGAAGAAGAAGCAAGATCTTGAAATTCGGTAACTTGCCTACATACTAAAGCCAGATGTGTTATAATATCGGCTAGATTCAACGTTATGGAGATTAATGTAAATGATAAATAATTTGAATTCAGTATCAACGACCGCTCCTGGGGTCCTTGCTACTAATAAAGTTATCAAGAACACTTACATGCTGCTGTCGATGACAGTGCTGTTTAGCGCCTTAACCGCGTATATATCTACTTCAATAAACTTAGTTATGCCTTTTTGGATGATCCTGGGCGGATATTTTGGTTTGTTATACCTAACTCACGCCACAGCTAACTCAGCAATGGGCTTGGTCTCGGTATTTGCCTTCACTGGCTTCCTAGGCTTAACACTAGGCCCGATACTAAACTCTGTTATTCAGGGTTATAGTAACGGCTCAGAAATAGTTGCCGCCTCCCTAGCCTCAACTGGCGCAATATTTTTTGCCTTGTCAGGCTACGCCATGACTTCGCGCAAAGATTTCAGCTACCTAGGCGGGTTTTTGTTTGTCGGAATGATGGTTGCTTTACTAGCTAGTATTGCGGGAATGTTTTTTAACGTACCGGCGATGGAGATAGCTATTTCAGCCGCTGTCGTATTGTTGATGGGTGGATACATCTTGTTTGAAACTAGCCAACTAATTAATGGCGGGCAAAGAAACTACATACTGGCAACTATTTCGCTGTATGTGACATTGTTTAATCTGTTTATTAATTTGTTACGCATATTTAGCGCGTTTTCAGGCAGACGTGACTAACATTAAGGTAATTGTGTAGGGGCGGACCACCGTGTCCGCCCTACCTACATTATGAAATTATTATGCAGTTCACACTAATAGTCCGTACTAATCATCTTGATAATACTCACAGCGCATTAGAATTTGCCAAGGCAGTTTTAGAGCAACAGCACAATTTAAATTTTATTTATTTTATGTTTGACGGCGCCTATGCTGCTAATCAAAATATCGATATGCCTACCGACGAGCCTGATCTAAGTCAAGCTTGGAGTAAGTTTGCCATAACTAATAATTTAGAAATCTGTGTCTGTACCGCATCAGCATTACGCCGTGGCATTAACCAAGCTAATTTAGCCACAGGTTTTAAATTAGGCAGCATTGGGCAGTTAGTAGCTGCTTGCGATACCGCTGACCGCGTGGTGAGTCTATGAAAAAATATTTAATAATTTTTCAGCAAGCACCATTTAGTAATTCGCTGTCATTAGAGGGATTAGAGTTAAGCCTGGCTTTAGCAGCGTTTAATCAAGACGTAAGTTTGTTATTTTCTGATACTGGTATATTGCAGTTGCTAAATAATACAAATGGCGAGCTTATAAATAAAAAAAAATTTACTAAGACTTTTGCTGGCTTAGATTTGTTTGATATTAAGCAAGTTTATCTAGATCAAGCTAGTTTAGAAAAATATAATATTAATCCTGACTATTTATCTATTAAGCCACAAGTATTATCTAGTGTGAGTATTAATAATTTATTACAACAACACGATATAGTACTTACGGTATAATTATGCATATAAATATATTAACTACTACTAATATTATCCCCAGCGTGCTACTTAACGGTAGCGCACAAACTATGGTGTTAGTTCGTGACAGCGTATATTTACTATTACAAAAATTACCCACACAGTTTAATAATTGCCCAATTTATGCGTTAGAAGCCGACTTAACAGCGCGCGGCATTAATAAACAACACCTGCCAGAAACTTTAAAATTAATTAATTATGCTGAACTTGTTGATTTAATCTGTGATCACCAGACTAATGCCACCTGGTGAATAATATGATTGATATTGAAACCACGAGCGAAGGCTATCTAAAAAATCTATCTGATTGGAACCCAGAAATAGCCAATATCCTGGCTAGCAGGCAAAATATTACTTTAACCCCAGCCCATTGGGAAATTATTAATTTACTGCGCGAGTTTTATTTTACTTATAATGCCGCCCCTGCGATGCGTACTTTAGTAAAAGCCGTACAACAAAAGTATGGCGCAGAAAAAGGCAATAGCATTTATTTGCATACATTGTTTCCCGATGGGGCTGCAAAACAAGCAAATAATATCGCTGGATTGCCCAAGCCAATAAGATGCATTTGAAAGCCTGACCCGCCCATGTTAATATCTCGCCTTAATTTACAGCATACAGGTGCGCCACCACATGTTTGTCAGCCCAGCAACTAAGCGTAGAGCTTTTCTTGAAATTAGCCTAATTTTGCTATTGGTAGCTGCTATATCAGTGGCGGTTTTCTACCGTCAAAACATCAAGCAATACTTAATTAATATTCATGCGGTAGATATTATCGCCGATTTAAAAAATATTGGGGAAACCAATATTGGCCATAATGAAGTGATCGCCAAATTAAACTATAAAAATCTGCCGATAGTGGTGAATAAATTAGACCGCTGTGTGTGCTTAAACATTCGCATACGTGGCGTATGGGAACATCAATTTGCCGATAAAATTTTATCACTAGTTAAACCGGGGGATACAATAATTGAGCTTGGGGCTAATTACGGCGCATATACCCTACCGATGTTAGACCTGGTTGGTGAGTATGGCAAAGTTTACGCCTATGAAGCCAATCCGATGGTATATAAATCGTTATTGAAAAGCTACGCGTTAAATGAATTTTCGAGTGCAAATTTATATAACGTGGCGGCCAGTAATCATTCGGGTAAATCAGTAATTAACTTTGGCTATCAAAACATTGGTGGTGGCAATGTAGATGCCTATGATGAGCACTCACAAGCGAATAATAAATTTGTTGTCGACACAATTAAGCTAGACGAGCATCTAGCACATGTGCAAAACGTACAATTAATTAAAATTGATATTGAGGGTTCAGAAATTAATGTCTTACCTCACGCTGCACGCATCATCGACAGCTCACCGGAACTAATTATTGCTCTAGAATGGAGCCCACAGCAATTAAACAAATATAATTCAGATTTGCAGGCTTTCGCACAATTTTTTGCTACACGGCAATTTAATGTTTTACAACTAAATATAGACGGCACTATCAGCAGGCTTACATACAACGATTTATTGCAACCAACCCACCGTGAGTTGTTACTGTACAAACCAGACGCAGAAAAATTGGTACTTAGTAAACTAGAGAAGTTTATTAAATCATAACACCGTAATTTCCGTCTATTTGAAAAGCCATGCCAGTCATGATATATGATGCCTGTAGTACTTATATCTTAGAATTCACTACGTACTAAAGGGATCACAGTATGACTAAAGTATTTGAGCCTAGCAAAGAATGGTTTGCGACACCTGATAATAAATTTAACTTATATATAGCGGGTAATGGCATGTTCATGCTCAGAAGCACTGAATCTGTAGATGATCTACGCCCTGGAGTTAAAACTGAGGTGTATTATACGCGTTGTGGAGAGTTTTTTTGGCAAGAAGACGGTACGTTAGCCGATAAGCATGGCGGTGTACTACAGGTAATCTCACGTAATGGCTCTACCTGCGATGCGTCCATCAAATCGCTAAAAAAAAACCGCACTAAGCTTATTTCTAACTCAAATAATGAAATATACAAAGTAGTAACACAAACTGCTGTTACCGGTAATGATGTTCACATATCACCTGGCAGATACGCTGCATATGAATCACTACCAGATAACCTGTTTGAATCATGGGATACATTAAAAAAATTTGCAGTATGGTATGACATTAAACTAGTTCCAGAGCTAAAAACACCGGCTCCAGCCAAATTAGCTTCTGGTAAAGACTTGCCAGACTGTTGGACAGGCGAAGAAGTTATAATTGATCGTTGGCGAAAACCATGTCTCTCTATCGGTTGTTTGGAAAAGCTTAACCCACAGGATACTTATCAGATAACCGATACGATTATTCCTGCACCAATTACTAATCAAAGCTGGAGCTTAAGCTTATGGCGGCACTGCCTGTGTTTAGAAGAAGAAGTGCCAAGCCCGCTCACGACTGACGTCGCAAATGCAAAGATGTTATCTAAATTTATGACCAGGCTAAACTAGGACAGTAACATAAAATACACAATTCAGGGATGAAATATACAAATGATGCAATCAATACTTGAGCCTGCATGTTATTTTGATGAATATATAACAAATGCTACGCAATACGAAAATGATCAACAGTACGATCAAGCTATACTCTGGTATAAAAAAGCATTAGCCATTAAAGCTAGTGCGGAGGTCGAAAAAAAAATCGCTAAATGCGAACAACAAATTACCGCCGGGCATAATCTAAGCGAAAAACAAATCGATCTAGAATTTAAGCAACATGAAGTTATTAAAACTGTGCTGTTTAAAAAACCGCTTTATCAGCCAAAAAATACACCTAAATATGTCCCTCCAGCCACGATAAGATTGCCATATTCGCCTAAACCATCCAGAGACAATACAGAAGATGCGCGCAATAAAGCAATTAAAGCGTGGACGGATTTAGTGCTTTCGCTACTAAAAACCACCAACCTAAAAACAGCAGATAGAATTTATTTAACTCATAGCATACGAACCATGCTATTAAGCAAATGGCAAATTTTAGGTGACAAAGACATTAGCAGATTATGTAAAGATTTCTCTAAAACAGTCGACAATTATGTTACTGGAGACCTATTTGGCATACTTATACTTTCTGGACATTATTCATTGCGCGATCATATCGACCTACTAGACGAATTAAAAGCAAAATTAATAAATTATCTGCCGCCAGCAGCATCTAAAAGCCTATGTATTAGCTAGTATTTTTTTACCCGCCATATATTTTTGTAAGGCGGTCGGCACTGTTACAGTTCCATCTGCATTTTGGTAATTTTCAAGCACTGCTATTAGCGTCCTACCAACGGCTAATCCTGAACCGTTTAAAGTATGCACTGTCTCGGTTTTTTTCGTTACTGGATTACGAAATCTGGCTTGCATACGTCGCGCCTGAAAGCCTTCAGTATTGCTACAAGATGAAATCTCGCGATAACAATTTTGCCCAGGTAACCAGGCTTCAATATCATAAGTTTTCGCCGCGCCAAAACCCATGTCGCCAGTACATAGATTTAGCACCCGATATGGTACTTCCAACTTTTGTAGTACTGATTCAGCGTGATTTAATAAACTTTCTAGCGCTGCATATGATTCTTCTGGACGCACTATTTGTACTAGCTCAACTTTTTCGAATTGATGCTGCCGCAACATGCCCTTGGTATCTTTGCCATAATTACCAATTTCTTTGCGAAAACATGGCGTGTGCGCTACAAATTTTAGTGGTAAATTTGTTGCATCAATAATGCTGTCTCGCACTAAATTAGTTAAAGATACTTCTGCTGTTGGGATTAACCACAAATCATTATCAGTACCAAATTGATCTTCAATGAATTTTGGGAACTGACCTGTTCCATAAAGAGCATCAGATTTTACTAGAAACGGCACATATTTTTCCGTATAGCCATTAATATCAGTATGCAGGTCCAGCATAAATTGTGCTAACGCTCGCTGTAAGCGCGCGATATCGCCGCTCAATACCACAAATCTAGCACCAGACATTTTAACTGAAGCTTCGAAATCCATGCCATTAGCTATAGCTGCTGCAATATCAAAGTGCTCTTTAGGGGTGAAATCCATGTTGCGAATTGTGCCCCAACGCCGAATTTCTTGATTTTCAGTTTCACTGCTACCAACCGGTACCGACGCATGCGGTAAATTGGGTATCTGTAACATAAAATTATTAATTTCTGCTTGTAATTCGCTCAACGCGCGCTCTTTGCTGGTTAGATCTTCGCCTAATGTTGAGACCTGAGCTAATAAGCCACTAGCGTCTTGATTTTTAGCTTTAGCATTGCCTATTTCTTTAGACAAAGCATTACGCTGTTGTTGAATATCTTGGGTTGCTGTTTGCAGCACTCGGCGTTGTTGCTCTAATTGATTAAACTTTGCCACATCTAAAGTATAACCACGCGTAGCTAATTTTGTAGCTATAGCCGCAGCATCATCACGTAATAATTGTATATCTAGCATTTATTAATTTACCGTTATAGTTCGCTAATCACATCCACCCCTGCTGGCGGCACGAACGTAAAGCGAGTGTTGTCAAGTTTAGGGTTATTTTGCACCTGTTTAAAATCAAACACTGAAGTTTGGTTAAGATGATCTAGCAAACGCAAAGCGCTAATTTTGTTGGCTTTAAACGTTAATTCTACGTTCACAAAACTAGAATTTTCTTTTCGTGGCGTTAGTTTAAAATTATTATTCCCGCTCTTGACTATAATAAAATCTTGTTTTAATTTTTTAATGTCATCGAACAAAAAGCTAACTGGTGACACTTGTTTACTGGCGGTAAAATCTTGTACAGTCACTTGTTCTAGCTCGACATCATAGTTCCATAATTTATTGCCATCGGTAACAACTAGATTTGCATCCGGTAGCTCCACTTGCCAGCGAAACAAATTTGGTCGTTTGAATTCTAAGTTACCAGATGCGGTTTGTATCACTTTTTGTCGCTCGTTATAGACCGTTTGTTTAAAATTGGCTTTGATCGCTGTAACTGGCTGCAATAGTGCCTGCAAGTCTGCCGCCGGTTCAGCAAATAGCGAACCGCATGCTGTAACTAATACAGCGGTTATTAATCTATTTAATCGTGACATAAATCTTATTTCCTAGGTACATCAAAGGCTAGCACTTCGCGTGCGCCATTTTGCGACATTTCTGAAACGACCCCTGCCGCTTCCATCGCTTCTATTAATCTAGCTGACCGATTGTAGCCGATCTTTAAGCGTCTTTGCAAGTAAGAAATTGAGGCTTTACGCGTCTCGGTAACTATCGCTACGGCCTCGTCATACAATGGATCCTGTTCGCCCATATCTGATACCGGATCTATGCCTAACACCGGGATGCCAGCACTAAGTGCGATCTCGTCAATATATTCTGGTGCAGGAGCTGCTTGCTTGATTGCTTTTACCACTGCATGCACTTCCTCGTCAGACACATATGCGCCGTGCACCCGAATTGGTATGCCTGTACCTGGCGCCAAATATAGCATATCGCCATGACCAATTAATTGTTCAGCGCCCTGTTGATCCAAAATAGTTCTGGAATCAATGCGTGAAGAAACTTGAAACGCAATTCTGGTTGGCACGTTAGCTTTAATTAAACCGGTAATAACATCAACCGAGGGTCGCTGCGTAGCTAAGATCATGTGGATTCCAGCAGCGCGAGCTTTTTGTGCAATCCGTGCGATTAACTCCTCAACTTTTTTCCCGACCACCATCATCATGTCGGCAAACTCATCGATGATTACTACCACGTAAGGTAATTTTTCTAAGGCTTGTGCGCTGCCGCCCATTTCTTTAGTCCACAGTGGATCAGTAAGTGGCTTGCCATCCTGTTTGCCTTGCATAACTTTTGTGTTAAATCCAGCTAAATTGCGCACTCCTACAGCGGCCATTAGCTGATATCTACGTTCCATTTCTGCTACACACCAGCGTAAGGCATTGGCAGCATCGTTCATGTCAGTTACTACCGGAGTTAATAAATGCGCTATACCATCATAAATTGATAGCTCCAGCATTTTTGGATCAATTAAGATTAAACGTAAATCAGCTGGGCTAGCTTTAAATAATAAACTTAACAACATTACGTTTACACCCACAGATTTTCCCGAACCAGTAGTTCCGGCAACTAATAAATGCGGCATATTGCCTAAATTTACAACTATAGGTATCCCCGAAATATCTTTGCCTAAAGCAATATTTAACGGCCCTTTTTTATCTTGATACTGCGGTGATTCTAATACCTCGCGTAACGTTACAGTTTCGCGATGTTTATTGGGAATTTCCAAACCAACTACCGCTTTTCCAGGTATAACTTCCACTACCCGCACTGAAGTAACTGACAGCGAACGCGCTAAGTCTTTGGCAAGACCGGTAATTTTACTAACCTTTAAGCCTGGCGCTAGGGTCATTTCAAAACGTGTAATAATTGGCCCGGGACAAACTGCTACGACTTTAACCTCAACCCCAAAATCTAATAATCGTTCTTCTACTTCACGCGACAAGTTCTCTAAAGCCGCTTTGCTATAATGTTTTTTTGGATCCATTGCTTGCGGTAAAGCTAATAAATCTACATTAGGTAATTTACTGGTACGATTAGTATTTTTATTTAATACTGGAATAGCAGGTATTGAGATAGCAGATATAATAGTTTTGCGCAGTTCTGGCTCGATACGTGGCGCAATTTTTAATTCAGTAATTCTACGCGTGGGTTGTTCAGGCTCGATCCGTGTTGGAATCACCGGCGTAGCACGGTTTAGTAAAGGGCCGGCACGGAGTACAGATATAAAGGCATATTTTAAGCCGCTGTTGGCACGCAATAATATCGTAATTATAAATTTACCGAGTAATTCAATAAATTTAATCCACGATACGCCAACGCCGATTGTCATGCCAACTAAAAACATCGCCGCTAATAATAAACAACTACCCAAAATGCTTAAACGCGGTGTTAGCGCTTTAGTTAATAGGCTGCCAATTATGCCGCCGGTCGGTCCTGGCAAAGAATCTATACTGTTAGTTTTGCTCAATAAAGCCACTAAGGCACAGCCACTGGTTATAATTAACGCAAAACCAATTATATGTAACAGCCACAAAATACGCGGACGATTTTTCAGCGCCGACTCTCTAAATAGTAGCACCCCAGCAGTAGCAATTAGCACTGGGACTAAATAAGCTACGTAGCCAAAGAATGCTAGCAAAACATCAGCCAACCAAGCTCCAAAACTACCAGCAGAATTATTAATCTTGATCACGGTGGTAGCGCGCGACCAACCTGGATCATCTGTATTATAAGTAATCAGCGCCAATAGCAAAAACAACGCTATGGTACACAAGGCAATAAATAGCCCTTCTTTGACACGACGTGTTGCAACCTCTGGAAATACAGAGTTACCTGCTTGTTTTGATGACTTTCTCATAAATTCTACTTTACCTAATCGCTGCATTACTATATTTTAACAGGACTTTGAGCACAACGTTATAGTCCCACCGGAGATATTAGTATGTCAAAAAATATACACCATAAATTAATCATTATAGGCTCTGGGCCGGCAGGTTACTCAGCTGCAGTCTACGCAGCACGCGCAAATTTATCGCCAGTTATAATTACTGGCATGGAAAAAGGCGGGCAGCTTATGACTACCACTGACGTAGATAATTGGCCGGGAGATGTAGAAGGTCTACAGGGACCAACGCTTATGGAGCGCATGGAACAACATGCCTTACGCTTTAACACGCAAATCATTTTTGATCAAATTACCAAGGTCGATTTTAAATCACGACCATTTAAACTCAATGGTGAAGAAAATACTTATACTGCAGACGCGGTAATTATAGCTACTGGCGCATCGGCTAAATATCTAGGTATTCCTTCTGAAACTAAATTCAGAAATAAAGGCGTATCGGCTTGCGCCACTTGCGATGGATTTTTTTACCAAGGTCAGGATGTGGCGGTAATTGGTGGTGGTAATACTGCGGTTGAAGAAGCATTATTTTTATCTAATATTGTTAAACACGTAACTGTAATTCATCGACGAGATAAATTTCGCTCAGAGAAAATTCTGGCAGATAAAGTAATTAAAAAAACTCAAGCACCGGGTAATGTAACTATCGAGTGGAACTGTACTACCGAAGAAATACTTGGCAACGATGAGAATGGTGTAACTGGAGTTAAAATCAAAAATACTATCACTGGCGAGATAAAAATCGTTCCGGTGCAAGGCGTATTTGTGGCTATCGGGCATAAACCAAATACTGATATCTTTGCTGGGCAATTAGACATGAACCCTAACGGCTATATATTGGTTAACAGTGGTATTGCCGGTAATGCCACTGCTACTAGCGTACCAGGAGTATTTGCTGCGGGAGATGTTGCAGACTCTATCTACCGACAAGCAATTACTTCGGCTGGTTCAGGCTGTATGGCTGCACTCGATGCGGAAAAATTTTTAGACAAGGACGAAGAATGAAAAAATCAGAACACATCTCCCCTGCCAGCTCAATAAGCTCAGAGCAAGATACACTGCTGTTGTTTAGCAGACATGAAAACCAACAGCATATATATGAGAATATAGTACCAACTGATGATATTCGTGACTTGCTAGAATATACCAGCGATAACAATATGTTTGTTATTGATTTAGAGAACACGGTATTCGAAACTAGTCAAAGTTTAGGCAGTATTGAGTGGTATACACAATATAAACGCATTTCACCAACTAATGCATTACAGTCTTATGAATTAATACAGAGCATGTCTAAAGTAAAGCCAGTACAAATAGATATGACTGCTACGACTATACAGTCATTACAAGCAAAATCACAATTAGTGCTTGCAATTACGCATCGTAGGCCTGAGATTAAACTAGTTACCGAAAAACAGTTAAGTTCTATCGGTATAGATTTTAATCATGGCTTATTCAAACATGCGACCATGCCGTTAGCTAACGGCGCATATATTAACGCGGGGATATTGTATGCGGCTGGTAGAGATCATGGGCTATGTCTACTGGAGTTTTTGACCAATATTTTTCTTAAACCAAAGACTATTGTACATATTTCTAGCTACCGACCACATCTGGAACAGATGAAAGTAGCTGCAGAATGTAATGATATAGCGTACTTGGGTTTTATCCATAATAAACTACATCATAAAATTGAGGATTTTGATTTAAAGCTGGCCAATGTACAACTTTATATCCTAAAAGAGAAACAAAAGCTAATCAGTGACGAAGACGCAGCTGCTTATTTGGCGCCTAAATTAACGCCCCCCTTTTGCCCTAGCTAGCGCCGGGGAAAAAGGGGGGTCGTTGTCACCCTACATTAATCACTACATATCGACTGCCATATTGATCTTGAATCAAGAATAATACGCTTCTGCTTTTCGCAGCCTTGGCAATCTCATCGCTGAACTGTTTAACGTTGGTAACTTTTACGCGGTTAACTTCGGAAATTACGGTGCCACGCATTACCCCAGCAAATTCGGCAATCGATCCTGGTTTAACCTTACTTACCACAACACCAGAATTTGGCTTCACTCCCAATTTAGTTGCAATATCAGCGCTTAAGTCTTGCACGCTAATACCAAATCTGCCGATAATCTGTTCATCAGTAGATTTACCCTGTTTTACTGGCGTTTCGGTGGGTAATTTACCAACAGTTACCGACAATTGCAGGGGTTTTTTATCACGAATAATGCTTACTGAGTGAGTGCTACCAGGTTTACTAGCTGCAATTTCATTTCTAAAATCACCAACGCTCTCAACATTTTTATTATTCAAACTCAAAATAACATCGCCTTGCTTCATGCCAGATTTTTCCGCTGGCGAGTCTTTTTCTAATTGCGCAACCAAAATGCCTTTGCGATCTTTCAAGCCAAATTGTTCAGCTAGGTCTTTGGTTAAGTCTTGGATTTTAACCCCTAGATAACCACGAATTACATTACCTGTTGCAATTAACTGATCAGAAATACTTTTAGCCATGTTAATTGGTATTGCAAAACCAATACCCATATAGCCACCAGAACGACTAAAAATTGCAGTATTTATTCCGATCACTTTCCCCTCTAGGTCGAGCAATGGCCCACCAGAATTTCCAGGATTGATCGCCGCGTCTGTCTGCAAAAAATTCTCGTAATCTGAAATACCCACACTACTGCGACCCTTAGCACTTAGAATCCCTGCAGATAAAGAATGTGATAAGCCAAATGGATTGCCTAAAGCTACCACCCATTCGCCTACTTCTAGATCATCAGAATTACCTAACTCTACAATCGGTAAATTGGTAGCTTTTATTTTTAGCACCGCGATATCAGTTTGTGGATCAGCGCCCACAACTTTTGCTATATATTCTTTGTTATCTAATAATTTTACGGTAACTTTCGTAGCGTTCTGAATTAAATGATTATTAGTAAGAATATAACCATCTTTACTAATAATAAAACCTGAACCTTGTCTTACTACCGAAGGCCTACGACCTTGGTAAGGTTGCATCCGTGGATCAATATTTTTAAACAATTCAGAAAACGGAGCAGGTATATCTTCTTCTGATAGACCTTCATCACCGAACTCATCCCCACCCTCGCCAGGAACCAGAGTTTGATCAGACTGGATATTAACTACTGCGGGCGAGACAAGTTTGGCAATAGACGCAAAAGCCCTACCGGTTTGTTTTAGGCTAACTATTGCGCTTTCTTCTGCCTGAGCCGGCAATACGCCGACCACCATGCTGGTCGCCAAAAGTATCAATATAATTTTATTATATGCTTTTAAGTTCATGGTGTTAACCCTAGTTGAATCATGCTTTATAATAGATCAACTAGGGGTGGCATTACAATCAGTCAGTTAATCGGCTTTTGGGGTGGTATTACTCGGAATAGCAAATACTAGCTTTGATTTTACCGTCATATATTGCTTGCACTGCGCTTAATAACTCTGCTACTGGTTTTACTGTCCAATCAGCACCAAGCCGCAGTTTGGCCGTTGCAGCAGCGTGAGCATATTCTAGTTCAACTTTACATGCACCTGGTTGATATGGTCGCAAAGATTGTTTGAGCATAGCCACAAAATCATCAGCTAGGCCTTGGGTAGCATCTATTTGCAAAATAATTTTTTTGGCATAAGTAGCGCGCGCCGTAGCTAAATCCATTATTTTAAGCGCCCGCATCTTCAACCCACCAGAATACTCATCTGGTTTAGTCTCACCCTGAACTATGATTAAATTATCTTTTTTCAGTTGTTCTCGTATTTCATTGTATAAATCTGCAAATACGGCAATTTCTTGGCGCCCAGTTCGATCCTCTAGGGTTAAAAACGCCATACGATCACCTCGCTTAGTTTGCATAGTGCGGATTGCCATAATAAATCCAGCAATAAGTTGTTTTTCATGCTTGGCGCTCGGGCGCAAGTTTATTATCTTATGGGTAATAATTTTTGCTAGTTCTGCTTCATACTGAATCAATGGATGACCGGTTAAATACAAACCTAGGGTAGATTTTTCTCCAGCCAAACGCATTTGATCACTAAACTCAGCAAAAGCTTGTGCCGACAACATTATACCTAAGTCATCAGCAGATATTGCATCGCCAAAAATATCCGTTTGCCCCAGGGCTATATCTTTATGCAACTTAGTAGCGGTTTGAATTGCTGCATCTAAATTGCCAATTAGCGCCGCCCGATGTAAACCAAAAGTGTCTAGCGCCCCGGCATAAATCAAGGCTTCAAAAACTCGATGGGTAACTTTACGCAAATCTACGCGCAAACATAAATCAAACAAATCTTTAAATTCACCAGCAGTAGTACGCGCGGCAATTAAACTTTCTATCGCGCCCTCACCTACACCTTTGATTGCGCCAAGACCGTAAACTATACGATTTTTTTGATCAACTGAAAATTTATATTCACTGACATTTACATTTGGAGAAACTACTTTCAAGTTAATATGTCGACAATCTTCGATCATTAACACAATCTTATCAGTATTAGCCATATCGGATGACAATACTGCAGCCATAAATTCAGCTGGATAATGCGTTTTTAGCCATGCGGTTTGATATGATACTAAAGCATAAGCTGCTGAATGCGATTTATTAAATCCATATCCAGCAAATTTTTCCATTAGATCAAATATATACGTGGCAGTACGTTGATTAACGCCACGAGCCACCGCACCATTAGTAAAAAATTCCCGCTGTTGTGCCATTTCTTCTGGTTTTTTCTTACCCATAGCACGCCGTAAAAGATCTGCCGCGCCTAAAGTATAACCTGCCAACACCTGGGCAATCTGCATTACTTGTTCTTGATATAAGATAACGCCGTATGTCGGCTTTAATATCGGTTCTAATTCAGGATGTGGATATTCTATACTGGCTTTACCAAGTTTACGATTAATAAAATCATCGACCATTCCAGACTGCAATGGTCCAGGACGAAATAACGCTACTAAGGCAATAATATCTTCGAACACGTCTGGATGTAACCGACGAATCAGATCTTTCATGCCGCGTGATTCTAGCTGAAATACTGCGTTAGTATTAGTCTCGCACAACAAGGCAAAAGTTTTATGATCAGTTAACGAAATTTTAGTTAGATCCAGCTCAGCATCACCTGGATTGATATTGCGACGTCTTATATTTAATACCGCCCAATTTATAATAGTTAGCGTACGTAAACCTAAAAAGTCGAACTTTACTAAACCAATGCTTTCAACATCGTCTTTATCAAACTGAGTGATGGTATTAAGATCATTGGCTTCACAATATAACGGCGTAAAATTTATTAATTGTGAAGGAGCTATAACTACACCACCAGCATGTTTACCTACGTTACGCGTAATGCCCTCTAATTTTTTAGCTAGATCAATTAGAGTTTTCACTTCTTCTTCTTGTTGGTACATAGTATGCAAAGCTTCTTCTTGCCGTAAAGCTTTATCTAAAGTTATACCTAGTTCCATAGGTACTAGCTTAGCTATTTTATCGACAAAACCATATGCATACCCCAAGACTCGACCCACGTCACGCAAAACTGCTCGTGCAGCCATGGTGCCGTAAGTTATAATCTGCGATACCGCATCGCGCCCGTATTTTTTCGAAACATAATCTATGACATGATCACGCCCTTCCATGCAAAAATCGATATCAAAGTCAGGCATAGAAACACGTTCTGGATTTAGGAACCGCTCAAACAGTAAATCATATTGCAATGGATCTAAATCAGTAATTTTTAACGCATACGCTACCAATGAACCAGCTCCTGAACCACGCCCAGGACCAACTGGCACACCATTACTAAATGCCCAGGCTATAAAGTCAGCAACAATCAAAAAGTAACTTGCAAAACCCATATTATTAATAACTTGCAACTCAATTTGTAATCGTTGTTTATAAGTATCTTCTGTAGCCTGATCTTTCCAAGTAGTAAATCGCTTGGCTAAACCCTCTTGCGCGGCAGTTATTAAATATTGCTCCGCAGTTAAACCATTAGGCACTGGATAATTAGGCAAATGTACTTTGCCTAATTCTAAAAACAAATTACAACGTTGTGCGATTTGCACGGTATTTTCAAGCGCTGCAGGCAAATCCGCAAATAACGCACACATTTCCTGTGTGGAGCGTAAATACTGTTGTTTACTATAATTATGCGAACGATTTTTATCTTCTAGCGTCATACCTTCATGGATGCAAACTCGCGCTTCATGCGCCTCAAAATCCTCAGCTTGCATAAAACATACGCTATTTAAAGCCACCACCGGACATTGTTTGGTTTCGGCCAACTTAATTGCTGCGTTAATATACTGATCTTCATTCGGCCGTCCAGTACGCGCCAGACCTAAATAGAAGCTATCCGGAAATAATTCTAGCCAATGCGCTAATAATTTCTCAGCTAAATTTATATTGTCATCTAACAGTGCAATTGCCACATCACTTTCACGCGGATTAGCAATCACGATTAATCCATCTTTATATTCAGTTAGCCATTGTTGTTGTAAAACTGGTTTGCCAGATGCTTGCCCCTGTAAATAGCATTTAGTAATCAATTGCGTTAAGTTTTTATAGCCCTGGTTATTTTTACATAAAAAAATTACTCTAAATGGCTGTTGTGGATGTTGCAAGTTTTCCAGCCATAAATCACAACCTATGATGGGCTTAATACCAATTGACAAAGCTGCCTGGTAAAATTTTACCATCGCAAACAAATTTGCTTGATCCGTTATTGCTAATGCTGGCATGCCATCAGCAGCAGCTTGCGCTACCCAAGCTTGGATACGTAAGATACCGTCAACTAATGAAAACTCGCTGTGACAATGAAGATGGACGAATTGCGCTTGCATAAAACAGGCCTTGTCGTAAAGTAGTGTTTGACTTAGAATGGCATTTTATCATTATGTACGTCCTTTCAGCAATTAATATGGTGGTTACCTTGAAAAAGCGTTTATATCTAATACTTGCCTCAATTACAGTCATGATCGGCAGTGGATATTATTTATCTGGCAAGATCATCCAGGCGGATTACTATAAAATAGTTGCAAGATATAACCAAAATAAAAACACAAAGGTTAGTCTTCTAAGTTACAAGCGCGGGATTTTTCATTCGCAGGCTAAATTAGAACTGCAAATTCCTAGTATTAATTCAAATAAGCCACAAATATTACCGTTACAGCAAACCATCAGTCATGGACCACTGGTTGCGGTTAACACGCCCAACGGCTTTAGTCTTAAATTTATCGCTAGCCAAATTGAAACTTGTTTAGATGGTGAATGGCAAGCACAGTTGGTAAAATATACCGGTAATTCTAAACCGCTAACTATGAACACTATCGTCGATTTTTCTGATCAGGCTACCACCTGGATAACTGGTGCCGCCATTAATAAGACAACTACTGATAATATGCACATTACCTGGTCAGCGTTACAAGGTGAAATTAGCCACGATGTAAACTTTGCCAATTATACTGGCAACATAAGTTTACCTAAAATCAGCATCAAAGCAGACAACTGGGATCTTAGTATTGACGAGCTGCTATTAAAATTAGAAAAATCTACACAGACGGCTAATTATTTAAACAATAAAACTTTAAGAAGCAAATCTATCAGCTTTAATCGGCTGCAAAATCCAATTATACAAATTGACGATATAGCTGCACGTTTAGAATTCATTAAAAACCCAGCACAAAATATAGATATTGGCTTAAATATTAACGTTGTAGACTCAAAAATATTGCAACAAAAGTTTGCCCAAGACAATATAAAATTGCAAATAAATAACTTGGATACTAATAATTTTCCAGGTTTACCTGCAATTAATGCCCTAAATATAAGAACCAGTTTAGAGTTTATGCAGCAGTTAACCAACGCCAAAGACACTAGACTTACAATTGAGCTGACAAAGCACTTTACCGAAGCGCTAATCTCATATTTAAGCTATGAAATTTACAAGAGCAGCATGCTAGGTAAACTGGACAAACGCAGCGATGAGGTAATAATGAGAGATATTGCGAGCAGTATAAATAAACTTATCGTAAGCAGCTTGAACAGTAAACTGTTTATAGATCAAGGCATGTACTATGCTTTAAATTTCGACCGCAAATCAAGTTAACCAGCTTAGAGATCCAAGATATGACTCCATACCAATACGTATATTCTTCTATAGAAGCAAGAAAGGCTTCTATTTATCAACAAATATCCGACTTAAACGAGACTCGCGACTTTTATTATTTTAATTTAAACCAGCAAATACTTGCCTGCAAACAACAATTAGGTCTAACACTATGGCAAGAATTACAAAGCATAGTTAGCAACCAGCAGTTAAGCCAACAACAAAAAGTAACTGGCGTAATTCAAATTGGTGCCAATATATTAAAAAATAAAATAGAGATTTGTGTAGAATCAATGCTGATGAGTTATGATCACCCATTGTTTGGCTTTATATCTTACAACCTAGATCTTATTATTTGCAGCAATCAACAAGACTTACGATTAGATTCAATTTATGCGGAAAATTTAGTACTAGCAGCCATATACTTAGGCGACATTTACCTATTAGAGACTTGCATTAATATCGGCATACGTTTTAATAATAGCGCTAATATTAATATTGCTTATCAACAATGCTTGCTTGACCAGAACTTTAAGTTTTTAGCTGATTTAATTGCTAAATTAAATATCATACCTACGCCATCAATAATTACACTGCCTACACCTAAAATTCAATCACCAGAGAGAACAGGTGAGCCTGATTTTATTCCAGCACCAGTGAATAATATAAGTTTAGACGAAGAAAAAATACCAGAAAAACCAGCACCAGTGCAACCACAATTAACCGAGCGCGAAACAGATATAATAAATGCGATTAAATCTTTAGACGCTATAGCTTTCAATAATTTATATTTAAGCACTATAGAATTAACCGAGGGCTCAAAGTGGTCTCTCAGAGACAGGTTACTTAGCTCAAACACCATAGATGTAGAAATTAATCATTTTATCACCGAAATAAATATACCAATTAGCATCTGCATAGATATTATCGAAAGCATTAAAAATTCTAGCAGAATTAAAAATCTATTTATACGTAAAATGCTCGATTACGATGATCAAGAATATTATAAATACCGGACTCAATTTAATCGTATCATAGCCGCGCACAAAGACATCAACCGGCAGATAATTACCTTGGTTAATCAAAAAAACCAAACCTGCAAAGCCTTATTTAGAGCTAAATCACCGGTCGCAGAAGAAATTACCAGCCCCAAACCCGTAGCGCCTATTGAAAAAACTGAAAAAATAGCTGAGCCTAAAGTACTAATTTTAGCCAAGAAAAAAACTCAATCAACACCTTCTTGGGACAAATTATTAGCTGAATATCAAAAAAGTAAACTCATGCTAGCTTTTGAGCATCAAGAACCGGCAGCTGAAATTATCTCTTTACTTAAATTTGCTCATAAAATTATTTTAAACACTGACAACAATCAGCAAAATATTTTGCACTATTGGGCTAAATACTATAAACCTGAATACTTAAATTTAATCGAATCTATATGGGAAAAATTTCACAGAGCATCTAATCCAAACTTAAATTTGTTACCAGATAGCGATAAAAATACGTTTTTACATTTATTAATGCACCATACAAATGAAGCTGATGTATTTGCGGCCTTGTATAAGCTAATGAATTTAAATAACAATACCAAAATTAAAATCCAGCTTTTGCAGCAAGACAAGCAGCATAAAACCCCAGCGGCTTTAATCGATGACAAAACTGAAGATTGGCCAGATGTACGAAATTTAATTTATGCTTCAGTACAACAAGTTATTTTTACTCCTGGTCTAAAACTAGATGAAACAACTAATTTTTACAACTCTAAAGATACCGCAACCCCAATTTATAAAGCAAATAATCTAGCAGAATGTCTACGCTTAATTACTGCGCTAGAAGATAGATATTGCCTGCGTTGGGATATACATAAAGAGTATGATTCGCGCCTAAAGCAGCATCTGGCAAGTGGCAAAACGCAAACAAGTTTTGAAGATTTGTACAGCAAAGTTTTATTACATTTTGGCAATAATGAATTAATGAATCTAAAATGCAATGGACAGTCGATGTTCGGACAAATTATGGATATCTTGATAAAAACTAATGATCCGACTCTGGCATCAAAAGTCGAGATGCCACTATTTACGACAGTCAAAGAGACGATACCACTAACTGAATCCATAGAATGGAAAGTAGTAATCGCATATTTAGAAAAGCATACTAATCTTAAAGATGCCCCAGATACAATCAAAAGTTATCTTAAATATATCGGCAGCAGAGCTAGCATTAAAGATGCGAGCCATCAGTCAGCGATTGATTATGCAATTTTGACCAGCAAACTTAATATTCTTGAGGTTTTGTGCACTGAATGTGATATAGAGATTACCCATGATAATTTATTTTCTGCCATAATCTTTACTACCACTGATAATAATTTTTCCTGCCCTGAGTTCTTGCTAAAAAAGGCTAAAATGCCCGCAATGAGAACAGCCATTCAAAAATATTCTGCTGAATTATTTCGTCATGCTATTTTCATGCAAATGAATGCGCGTAGAACCCAGTGGTTAGTTGATCATAGCTTTAATCCGGAAGTGACTTTTTCTGACGGTCAGAACGCTTTGCAGATATTACTGCAGAACTGTAATGACGATAATTTTAAAACCCATTTCGCTATAGCCACAGCATTACTATCCAGAGAAGATAGCAGGCTCGCAATTCTTACTAACCAGAATCTACATGGCAAACAAATTAATAAAAACTGTTTAGATAAAGTTGTTTATTTAGCTATTACCAAAAGTGTTAATCCAGATAATTTATACAAACTGTTTAAACTACTTTTTGACAATGGCGCGATGGTTGAGCATTTATCGGTCACTAAAGAAATGAATATATTGCATTATTTATTAGTTATTAATAATCTTAAAATTTTAAACTTATGTTTAAATTATATTTCACATAGGCAACAAATGGAATTTCTGCTGCAATCTGATACCAAAGATAAAACAGTCTTAGATTTAGCTAATACTAAATTTGCCGAGGGTAAAGCGCATAAAAGCGTACATGCCAGATTTATGCAATTAGAGTCAGACCTTTTGGCGATTTATGAGCGCAAAAGCAAGAATTATCTAAAACTTACCTAGCGGATTTATTAATTACGTTTGGTATGCTTGGTTTTTTGGTGCTTGTTATCATTATGCTTAGAATAGACTCAGTCGTCTCCACCAAATTCCACTTTAGGAGAATCAGTTTCTTCTGTATCCATATCTGCAGATGTATCTTCTGCTGTAACTTCTGATGCAAGCCCGCGCTTATCGCGCCCAGCCATAGACGCAAATGTTTTATCCGTGTAGCTGCCCCCACTAAAACAGGACCACTTATTTAAACCTTAGATCTAGAGTATTTTAAATGAGTGAAGTATCTGTAATTCAGACCAGTCGTGGCCCCCGTAAATACCTTTCCGCTCGTAAAAGTGTTCGGCATCTATTATTGAAAACACTCGACTAAATGTATCATGCGATGGTATGCCATTTGCTAATTCAAGCAATTCCTTAAATAGTTTTTCACGTACTTCACAAAATCCAGCAACCTCAACATAAGCAAACAGCTTTGTTTGTGATCTTTTCGCCCATAACCATTTGATCTTTAGCTGATATTTATCGATTCTTGTGATCTTTGGCCTACAGTTTTTTCTAAAAACAGTGCAATTCCCCTACACTGCTACACCATAATTGAATTTTTTTGACCTACCATGGGCCCAAAGGGTCAGTACAACATACAAAATGTGTCGTCGGGTTGACCTAGATTACATACTTTATCGCGTTAGGATCTTTGGGAAACAAATGCGCGCACCCTTTTTCTTGCGCTAACAGCCTTAAAGATGCATCTACAATAGCACCATTTTTCATGAGTAGCTCAATTAGTGCATTTAATTTGTTATTATCTTCATTACTATATCTATTTAATAAAATATTCAATGGGGTAATACCTTGCTTGTTAGCTATTTTTACATCAGCATTCATATGTAGAATGATGTATTTAACAAAATTATAATCTATTGATACTACACTCAAACTATAAGTTAGAGCAGTGTGACCGTCTTCATATAAGTCATTAATATTTTTTTCACTCAGCCATGAATTATTAAACCAAACATCATCCGCAGGAAGGCTAGCGCAGCCTGTTGAATTATAGTGCCGTTCATTGTCATACGTCGGCGTACTAGACCAATCATTTATTTTAGGCATCTTCACAAGTGATTGTTGGCTGGTTAAATTTAAATGTAAGGTGTTATTTTCAACTCGTTTCTTTAGTATAGCGCTCCCTAACTCTTGTATCTTTTCAGCTATGAACTTTACAAGCAGAAATGATGTTTGTGGTATTTGTGTGAAATACTCACGAGTCAACGGACATCTGCCATGGCCATCGCCTTGTTTAAGCACTCGTGTAATATGATATTTTTCATATGTATGTCCAGTACTAATGGTGACTGGATCTATCATTAACCTTTTGCTGATAGGACAGATATAATCGCTCATAGAATCATGTTTTTGTATTGCATCTATTATTTCATCACTAAATTGAAGCAAAGTCTTTAAAATATTGTTTTTTTCAAAACTGTAGCCTTTTGTATTAGCGATTCTTAATAATTCATATTTTTCTTCTCTTGCGATATATGACAATATTGTGTTACCTGTTACAGGATCTTTATTGTCCAATTGTTGTTTAACGTCATTGCTATCCAACTTATTTAGTATCTCTCTGACTGTATCCCAATGTCCGTCCATTACAGACATCGACAATGTGGTCATATCCTTCAGTCGCCCATCCTCAAATTTAGCGGTTAAATCAAGGCCTTTATCTATAAAAAGCGTCACTAAATCCAATTGCTTGACAGCTGCAGCTAGCAATAATGCGTTTACGCTTTTATTCGGACCATCCTCAAATTTAGCGGTTAAATCAACGTCTTTATCTATAAAAAACCTCACTAAATCCCATTGTTTGTCAGCTGCAGCTAGCAATAATACGTTTGCACCTTTATTATTCGGGCTACCACTATACTTACCCGGGCCACTTTCAAATTTGGCGGTTAAATCAACGCCTTTATCTATAAAAAACCTCACTAAATCCCATTGTTTGTCAGCTGCAGCTAGCAATAATACGTTTGCACCTTTATTGTCATCATGCAGTATTTTATCGTTTAAATTTGCTAAATGAGGATTTACATCTAGCAAATGTTTAATTACATGCCATTTTGCCTCAATGTCTGTATTTACTAAAGATGTCTTCTTAGTCGCATACCATGTATATTTATTTACATACTCGAGAAGATTATCTGCAGCATCCAGCATTTTGGTTATTTCATCAAATAAATCAGTCAACTCGACAAGCTTATAATATTCTGAAGTTAGACGCCCAGAATCCCACCGTTCCACAACTATAATATCAATTAAACGTCTGAGCTTAGTTCTTGTTTCTACATCAACACAGGCAAGCATTTTCATGAGTCCTGAAAGCAGGTTTTCAGAATAGGTTGCATTATGTATAATGACCTTTGAGTCTTCCTCTGTGGGGAAAAAATAATCAATAAAATTTTTAATGTGGCCAGGCTGATTATTATTTTTATATAATTCTAAAACCATTTTAACTACTTTGTAAAAATTTTTATTATATACTTTAGAATCTTTAATTTTTCTTTGCACATTTTCGAACATATTTTTGTCATTGCCGAACATTACTGATATATCATCTGATGAAGGAAAAGCAGTAACAGCTCAGGGTGGTGCCCAATTTTTGCACGGCCGTAACAGCCTCTTTGATTATGTGCATTAAAAATTTGCAAAATGAAGTGGAGTTGGCGTAGAGTTGGGATGGTGTAGTGATAAATGGTTGC